>Ga0182027_10001423_pt1 | contig 40093 bp, 34 predicted proteins | sample 712E1DmetaG_FD_121300 | JGI IMG/M metagenome (GOLD analysis project Ga0182027, IMG submission 121300) | Permafrost microbial communities from Stordalen Mire, Sweden - 712E1D metaG (Illumina Assembly) | ecosystem: Environmental > Terrestrial > Soil > Wetlands > Permafrost | place: Sweden...
CTGCTTCACGGATCACCGGCGCGCTTTCGCCGGTTACTGCGCTTTCATCTACGGACGCAATCCCTTCGATGATTTCGCCGTCCACGGAAATAGTGTCGTTGGCCTCCACCAGATAGATATCGCCTTTGCGTAGTGTCGTTGAAGCTACGGGATCATATTTGGATTCATGGTCGGGTGTCTTCAGCTTTTTCGCCTGTGTGGTTTGGCGGGTCTTTCGCAAGGCTTCAGCCTGGGCTTTGCCGCGTCCTTCTGCTACAGCCTCAGAAAAGTTCGCAAATAGAACCGTGAACCATAACCAAATTGCAACGGCACCGATAAAACCGGTCGGTGCTTCGCCTTTGCCGAACAAAGCTTCAATCCACAAACCGGTGGTCAGCAAGCTTCCAACTTCCACCACGAACATCACCGGGTTACGAACCATCCCGCGCGGGTTCAATTTGATGAACGAATCCAGGATGGCGCGCTGGTAAAGTTCGCGTCGAAAAACAGATTTCTTTTTAATGGGTGTATTCATTCTCTAAATCCTAATGAGCAAAGATCATCAAATGCTCGACGATTGGGCCTAAGGCCAGCGCCGGCAGGAAGCCAAGCGCACCGACAATGATCACAACACCGATCAGCCATGCAATAAAGAGCGGCGTATGGGTCGGTAATGTGCCTGCGCCCGCCGGGACTTTTTTCTTGCGCGCCAACGAACCACCAATGGCTAGGGCCGGGATCGTCAGCCAGTAACGCGCAAAGAACATGACGACACCCAACGCTGTGTTATAGAAAGGTGTGTTCACGCTTAAACCGGCGAAAGCGCTTCCGTTATTTGCAGTGGCCGAGGAGAACGCATAGAGGATCTCGGTGTAGCCATGTGGGCCGGGGTTGAGCACTCCGGCTTGACCGGCGGGAGTTAAGACTCCGATGGCTGTGCCGCCTAATGCAGTAAAAATGGGAATCAAGAGAATTAGCGAAGCCATCTTCATCTCGTAAGCTTCAATCTTTTTTCCAAGATATTCCGGTGTGCGGCCCACCATCAATCCGGCTACAAAGACTCCTACGATGACAAAAGCCAGCATGCCGTATAACCCGGAGCCGACACCGCCGTAAATAATTTCACCCAAATGCATTAACCACAGTGGTATCATGCCGCCCAGTGGCATATTCGAGTCATGCATTGAGTTGACAGAACCGTTCGATGCAGAGGTTGTAGCAGTTGCCCACAACGCGGAATTTGCTACACCGAAGCGCACTTCCTTGCCTTCCATGTTTCCGCCCGGGTTGATGTTGCTCTGTTGGATGTCCACGCCCATTTTTGCGATGGCCGGGTTGCCGCTTTGTTCTGCCCAAACTGTTCCGGCCAGCAGCACGACAAAAATGACGGTCATTGCCGCCAGGATCGCCCAGCCTTGGCGTGTATCGCCCACCATTTTGCCGAAGGTGTAAACCAGCGCTGCGGGGATCATCAGGATGGATAACACCTCGAGGAAGTTCGAGAAAGGTGTCGGGTTTTCAAAAGGATGTGATGAATTGGTATTGAAGAATCCTCCGCCGTTCGTACCCAATTGCTTGATCGCAATTTGCGAAGCTGCCGGGCCGACTGCCAGCGTTTGCTCGGTCACAGGAATGGTATCCATGACCGGGTTGCCTGATGCGTCCTTAACGGGGTTGTCATTGGCATCGGTTTTGGCTTGTTGGTAAGTAGTCGGTTGTAGCATGGTGGCGGTCTTGTATTGTCCGAAGGTTTGTACCACGCCCTGCGAAACGAGCGCCAGCGCCAGCACAAAGGCCAGCGGTAATAGGATGTACAAGGTCGTCCGGGTAAGATCAACCCAAAAATTGCCGATCTTATCTGTGGCGTGACGCGCAATGCCGCGAACTAGCGCAATTGCGGCAGCCATTCCGGTCGCAGCCGAAACGAAGTTCTGCACAGTCAATGCCATCATTTGGGTCAGGTAGCTCATGGTTGTTTCGCCGCCATACCCCTGCCAGTTGGTATTTGTGGCAAAACTGACGGCCGTATTCCACGAAGAGTCAGGTGTTACCGCGCCAAAGCCTTGCGGATTAAGTGGCAGGAATCCCTGCAAACGCTGCAAGGCATAAACCACCAGCAGGCCGAGCACGTTGAACACCATCAAGGCGATGGCGTAAACCTTCCAGTTCATTTCCTCCCCAGCCTGGACTCCAGCGAGACGGTAGATCAAGCGCTCCGGCGGGCCCAAAACCGGATCGAGAAATGTCTTCTCACCTTGGTAAACCTTTGCCATATACGAACCGAGCGGCTTGGCCAGCGCGATCAGCACTACCATATAGAAAATAAGTTGAATCCAGCTATAGATGTTCATCCGAACCACTCCGGTTTAACCAGTGCCAGCACCAGGTAAACGAACAGGACCAGCGTAATCAGCCCCACGATGAGATACAAGGTGTTCATTTTTGATCCTCCATCAGGCGCTCGCAGACCAAAATGAACACGTAAGTGAGGGCCAGAAACAAAAGCGTCAAGCCAACATAAATTAGATCGGTCATGTTTTTTTCTCCTGTTGCCTCCAATTCTAGCGAGATGAGTATCAAATTTTGAGCAAGAACTAATCCTGAGTTGTCAAGAAAGTCTCAAGGAATGAAAAACCCCCCGTTCAGGAGGAGATTCGGACGCCTTAATGGATCTATCGCAGAGGTTCAATAGGAGCAGGGCAGCACTCCTAAAATCAAGGATCTTTTTCTCGCCAATGCCTCCCAAAAGTTCTGCCTGGAAGACGCTTATCGTCTCGAAAGCTTGACTATCGAACCACTCAACTACCGAACTATCGGACTATAGCGTTTCCAGGTACGCCTCCACCACACGCGGGTCAAAGGCTTTGCCTGATTGTTCGTTCAGATACTCGATGATCTTTTCCTTGGGCCATGCCGCGCGGTAAGGCCGGTCGTGCGCCAGCGCGTCGCATACGTCTACCACGGCGAATATACGCGCGGCTAATGGGATTTGCTCTTCCTTCAAGCCGCGCGGGTAACCGGAACCGTCCCATTTTTCGTGATGGCAGTAGGGAATATCGAGCGCCGAACGCAGGTAGGCGATTTTCGAAAGCATGTTATACGCGTTGGTGGGGTGTTGACGGATAACCTTCCATTCCTCTTCATTGAGTGCTCCGGGTTTGAGCAGGATTTGATCCGGCGTGCCCATCTTGCCGATATCGTGCAGCAGCACCCCTCGACGGATATTTGGAAGATCGGACTCGGGGATTCCCATTTTATGCGCCAGGATGATCGTCGTTTCCTCCATCTGGTGAATGTGATCGCTCGAATTGCTGTCCCATAGATCAACGGCCTGTGACCACCCCTCAATGGTGGCGTCATAAGCAATTTGAAGTTCAGCGTTCACGTGTTCTAGGTTGTTGAAGAGCATCGCATTATCCATTGCGATGGCCGCTTGTCCTGCCAGCAGGTGAAAGAGATCGTTCCATTCAATGCGGGAGGGAAGGGTGGAGCGGTGAAAAATTTCCAGCACACCCTTCACCTCGCCCTTGGCGATGATGGGAAGACCGCGGTAGGAAACAAAACCCTCGCGCTGTATCATTTCTTGGAAAGACGGAGGCAAATTCGCTTTGCTGAGTTCTGAAAGTTCGACCATCTGGCGTGTTAATGCAGCCTGGCCTGCGGGCTTTTCTCCGAGGCGAACGTCTGGGCGGATGGTATCAGAATGGAAACCCAGGCCGTTCTCATACTCAAGACTGAGCGCTGAGGAGTGATAGAGCAAAATGTCTGCCGCATCTACTTTCAGCAGGTGCAGGATCGATTCCAGTACCATCTGGAGACTGATGCGCAAGTCGGTGGTTGAGCCGATCACCATATCAATCGAATGCAGGGTGGAAAACTGCTCGACGCGTTCTTCCAGTTGTTCGAACAGGCGCGCATTGTAAACCACACTGGAGGCGTGTGCAGCAAACAGCGCCAATAAGTTTGCATCTTCTTGGGTGAATTTTCTCTCGGAGTCACCGTACTCGTTGATGGCCAGTACGCCGATCAATTCCCCCCCGTAGAGCATGGGCACTTGGAGTATGGCGCGGAAAGGGACATTCTGATATTGGGACGAATGTCCATCCCAGGTTTGATAATCCTCTATGATTAGTGGTTCGCGGCTGAGTGCCACGCGACCTGCGGCGCCCTCTCCCAATTTCAGGCGCGTGCCTATTTTTAAATCCATGTCGGTGAAGAAGGCCAGTTCGAGTTCTTGGCGTTCTGCATCGTAAAGATAGAAACCGCCGTTCTTGCTGTGAAGCAGCTCGCTTGCCCGTTCCACGATGGTTTGCAGGAGTGGGCCGCTGTTTTTTTGCTGCGTGGATATGTCGCGGGATGTTTCATACAACGCTTTGAATTCCTGCGCCCGGCGGCGGGTCTCTTCGAACAGGCGCGCATTATGGACCGCGCCAGCGGTATGAGTGGCGAGCAATGACAGCAGTTGGACATCCTTTTCGCTGAACGTTCGCTCGTTCTCCCCGTATTCGAATACATCCAGCACGCCGATCACTTCGCCGCTGTATATCATCGGCACGCTGACCAGCGCATGGTAGGGGAGCGCTGACGCAATGGGTGTACGATATTCCCAGGTCAGATAATCCTCGATCACGAGCGGCATCCGGGTCTGTGCTACTCTTCCCGCCGCGCCCTCCCCGAGTTTTACGCGCTGGCCGATTCCTGGATCGTCGCCGCTGGCGGCTACGACTTCCAGGTCGTTGCGTGTTGGATCGTATAAATATGCTCCGCCCCCTTGCGCTTTGAGCAATCGTGCCGCGCGCTTCACTAGGATTTTCATGAGGGAGGTCACCTCCTGCTGATGCAGGCTGATCTCGCGCGTGATTTCGTAAAGCATTTCGAATTCGTGTGCGCGTTGCTGGGTCTCTGTGAGCAGGCGGGCATTATAGACTGCGCTGGCCGCGTGGGAGGCAAAGAGTGCAAGCAGGTGTGCATCTTCCTCTGTGAACTTGCGCGCGGAATCGCCTTGTTCGGCGGCGGTCAGCACGCCGATCAATTTGCCCGCATAGATCATCGGCACTTCCAGCACGGCCCGCAGGTCACTGTCATCGTACTTGGGCGCACGTCCCTCCCATGTTTGATAGTCGTCAATGATGATGGTTTGCTGTGACTGCGCAACACGGCCTGCTGCGCCTTCACCCATCGCAAGGCGGACGCCGATTGACGCTTCAAAGCCTTGGCTTACGGCTGTATACACGTCCTTCTTTGCCTCATCATAGAGATAGATTCCGCTCACAGGCGCATTTAACAGGCCCGCCGTGCGTTCGACGATTACGTTGAGTAATTGGTTCGGATCTTGTTGCTTCGCCATATCCAGCGCGGTTTCATACAGGCTCGAAAACTGGCTGGCGCTTTGGCGTGTTTCTTCGAAGAGGCGCGCGTTTTCGATGGCGATGGCAGCCTGGGTTGCGAGCAGTTCCAGCAGCAGCCGGTCCTCTGCGTTGTACATGTTTGGCTCATAGCTTTGAACCGACATGGCCCCAATGATCTTGTCGCTCACCCTCAGCGGTACGGCCAGGATCGAGCGCGACGCCTCCGCGGAACCAAAGTGCACCCCTCCGATGTTGCTTTGCATGTCATCGTCAATCTTGATCGAGGTGCCGCTGGTGATGACCTTGCTCGAAAATCCCGTACCGAACGGGATGTGCAGGATCGAACTGCGGCCGGCGCGGTCATATAAATAAACGCCGTCAATTTGGCTGCGCTTCTCATCCAATAGCGTGATCGTGAAGATTTCTGCGGGCATGAGTTTCGCCGCCGCCTGGTGTATGGAATTGTAGACTTGTTCGATGTCTTCCTCGATGTGCGCCAGTTCCTGGCTTACGGCGTGTAACGTGGCCCATTTCCGAGTAAATTCCAAGGTATCCTGGAATAATCTGGCGTTTTCGATTGCGGTTGCGGCCTGGTTCGCGATGGCCATCGCTAATCTGGCCTGCGACTCGTCAAAGGCGTTTGGCTGGTCACTGCTCAATGCCAGGGAGCCGATGATCTTGTCGCGTGCAATTAACGGCAATCCCATCCAGCTGTGAATGACGATCGATTTGTCGAAGAAATGAAAGCGCGGGTCGGTCTGCGCGTCTGGGAGGATCAATGGCGCGCGGAGTTCGAACACATATTTTTCCATGCTGTCTTCGAGCGGAAAAGATTGGCCGGTAAAGCTTCTTGGATCGTGGCCTCGTTCTGCCACGGAGCGAATGGTCTTGCCTTCAGTAATGAAAACAGAGGAACTGTTACAGGGTATCAATTCTGCCAGCTCATCCAGCAGTGCATTGAGGACTTGCTCCACGTTCAAGCTCGATGTGAGCGCGGACGCGGCCTTTTGAAGGGCCTCCGCCTCCTGTCGGCGCTTCCGTTCCGCCTCGAGCAGGCGAGCGCTGTACACAGCCCCGGCCGCCGCGCTCGCAAACAGGGATAGCAGGTGTGCATCCCGATCCGTGAACTTTCGGTTGTTCTCTTTCGCCGAGGGAGTCGAATGCAGCCCGTGTGCTGTCAGCACACCCGTCAATTCACCGCGGTACAACATGGGAACGCTGAGCACGCTGTAAAATGGCTGCCCCTTGTATTGAAGTGCCGCCCCTTCCCATTTCCTGTAGTCCTCGATGATCAATGGCTCATGCGTTTGGGCAATTCGTCCGGCGGCTCCCTCGCCGGTGCGCAATCGCATACCGGGAGCTAGATTGGAGTCAGTGCTTGCCACAACCTCGAATTCCACGCGTGATGCATCAAAAAGATAAACGGATCCGCCTGGCACATCCAGGATTCTTGCAATGCTGTTCGCGATGGTTTGCAGTAATGCCGGGACATTGTTCAACGCCGCCAATTCGCTGGTGACTTCGGAAAGAACCGCTGACTCCATCGCCCTCCGCTGGGTCTGGTGGAACAGGCGGGCGTTCTGGATCGCCGCTGCGGCTTGCGAGGCTAGTGTGGTGAGTAGCCGTTCATCATTTTCATCGAAAGCATCGGCCTTTTCACTTTCTACACTGATGACGCCGATCGAAATTTCACCGATCTTCATCGGCACGTATAAGCCGGATTTGATCCCAGGAAATATTTCTATGTAACGCGCTTCCTTTGATAAATCCCCGACGCGCGCCGTTTCTCCGTTTTTCAGCACCCAGCCGGATAATCCCTGGCCCACGCGTGCAATTTTGTTGATTGCCCTTTGCATGGCCGGGCTGGGTTGGCCTCCTCCCCCGGCAAATCCGATCACTTCCACTTCGTCGCTGTCTTTGCCGCGCAGGCGCACGGCCGCATGATGCCAGTACAAATACTTTTGGAGGATATGGATGATTTGTTCGCCGATTGCATGGATATCTAACGTACGGCTGAAAGCTAGGCCGCTTTCATAAAGCGCTTGCAGTTCGATCAGGCGGCGCTGGGTCTGTTCCTCAACCTGCTTTTGAGTGGTGATGTCACGCGCTACCCATACGACGGTATCTTTCGTGAGTGGTGCGGTGATGGCTGAAAACCAAAGGATATTGTCGTCTGCCAGCTGGGCGTATTCGAACCGGACTGGCTGGCGCGTCCTTAGCGTTTTGCGTATATGTTTTAATAATTGGTCCGCTTTTTGGCGTGAGAAGATATCGTGCATCCGCTTGCCGGGGAAATCTTCCATGGGATGGCCCTTTATTTCGGCGTTCGAGGATGTAATTTTAAGACAGCGTCCTTCCTGATCAACTACCATGATCAGATCCGGGATCGCTGAGAAGATGGCCTGCAATTCGCCTTCCGAGGCGCGCAGCGCTTCTTCTGCTTTCTTTAGTTCCGTGATGTCTTCGACGGTTCCTTCATAGCACAAAACCTTTCCCTGATCATCGCGTACCACGCGGGCGCTCTCTCGCACGTGAAGAATCTTTCCATTCTTTGTTTTCCAGGTTGCTTCTCTCCCCAGAATCGTTCCTTCGCGCTCGATCACTTCTTTGAATTCCCGGCGCGAGTACATCGCGTTGCTTCCGTTTTTTTCCAGGTTCCAGCTGGCAAGCTCCTCGAACGATTCGTATTCCAGCATTTTGACTAGTGCCGGGTTTGACATCAGGATTCGGCCGTCGGGCGTGGTGCGATAGATTCCGATGGTGGTATTCTCATACAAACTTCGAAAACGCTCTTCGCTCTCCCGTAGAGCCTCTTCTGCATGTTTGCGTTCGGTGATGTCGGCCAATGAGCCCTCATAAAATAGGACTTTTTCCCGCGCATCCTTGATGATACGCACATTTTCAAGGACTGTGATCACTTGTCCGTCGCGTCGCTTCAGGTTGATTTCGATGTTTTTCAATTCCCCGCTTGCGTTCGCTCTTCCCGTGTCTCGTTTTCGATCTTCGGGGTTTGCATAAAGATCTTGTATTTTCACCGCCAGCAGTTGCTCTTCGGATTCATAACCGAGCATCTTGATTAAAGCCGGATTGGCGGAGATAAACCTGCCGCTGGGCCTACTGCGATAGATGCCATCCGCGATATTTTCGAACAGGGAGCGGTAACTGGACTCGGATTGTCCCAGGGCTTCCCCAATTCTTTTTTGTTCGGTAATATCCCTCACCGCGACCAGCACCGCTTTGCGGTCGTTGTAAATTATGGTATGGGAAACAATGTCTGCGTAGATCAGCGTGCCGTCTTTTTTAAGGTGTCGCCATTCCCCCGAATGTTGCAGGCCTGGCTGCTTTGCATGTGCATGCTTTACCACCCGTGCCGCATCCTCCTTTTGGCGGATGTCGGTGATGCGCATTTTGAGGAATTCTGCGCGCGCGTAGCCGTAATGTTTTACCGCTGCTCCGTTGACCTCGAGGAAGTGCAGGGTCTCGAGATCATAGATCCACATTGGTAAAGGATTGTTTTGGAAGAGAAAGGATAATGGATCCGATTGCTGGCCCTTTCTCGTCCGGGATTGAATGGGTGGGCTGATTTTTCCTTTCAAGGTTTTGACCAGTGTCTTTTAAGAACTCCGTTTACTGCGGGGTCACAAACTAGAGAATTCCATTTTAACCGGAACTCTCACGGGATAAATGATTGCAATACAATTGGAGGGAGTTTTTATCCCCATCAGGTTGTACAGGCATTATAGTGCAGTTTGCGTGCCATGCGCCTTTCAGTTTGGATTTAGTTCTCGCGCCCTGAATTCATCGAAGGTGAGCGCCTTGAGTCTTGGGGCCTCGTGACTTTGTGGTGGCTCCAGTGGGCATTTTGATCGCCCTCATGGTTGTCGCCTCCCAAATCCATCCGACTCCTCTGCTATAATCCCTCCCATGATTTTGGTCACGGGTGCGACCGGCTTTATCGGTCGTTCATTGATTCGCCATTTATACGAGACTGGACGCCGGGTACGTGTCTTGATTCATTCCTCGCCTCGTTCTCCCCGGCTCCCTATGGGTGTGCCGGTCGAAGTGGCGGTCACCAGCCTTTCCGATGAACGTGCCCTCCGCGCCGCCTTGAAGGATGTGGATGCCGTATTTCATTTGGCCGGTTCCGAGTCCCAGGGGCGCAATGCCAACCTGTTGGGCGTGGATATGCGCGGCACGGATAACCTGGCCCGCATGGCTGTGGACGCTGGGGTGGAACGCATGATATATCTGAGTCACATTGGCGCCAGCCGTTCCTCCGCCTATCCTGTCTTCAAAGCCAAAGGCATAGCGGAGGAGTACATTCGCCGTTCGGGCGTTCCCCATACGATCTTGCGTTCATCTATTGTCTTCGGCCCGGAGGATCATTTCACTACCAGCCTTGCTAATCTCCTGCGCATCTCGCCCGGCATCTTCCCCTTGCCTGGCGGTGGAAAGTCCATGCTCCAGCCTTTGTGGGTGGATGATTTGGTCAACGTGATGCTTTGGTCCCTCGATAACCCTGAGACGGTCAACCATACGTATGAAATCGGTGGAAGCGAATTTTTTAGTTTAAGACAAATTGTCGGGATTATCATGGACTTGCAGCATGTTCACCGCTGGCTGGTTTCTGTTTCGCCGACCACCATGCGTGCGTTAATGGTGACTCTCGAATCATCCTGGCTGAACTTTCCTCTCTCCTCATTCTGGCTGGATTACTTGGCGGTTAATCGCACTTGTCCTGTGGATAACCTGCCGCGCCAGTTTGGATTGATGCCCGCCCGTTTCACTTATCGTCTCGATTATCTCAAACGTGTGCCTTGGTATGAATCCGCATGGAAACGCGTTGGCCGGGTTTCGTCGGATGTAGCCGGGAGAATCCTCGAATCCGTTCGTACCTTTCGATTTTAACTATGCCCGCTTGGAATATCCGTCTGTTGGAAACCATCGAAGAAATGTCCGCCGTCGAAGTGCTTCAGCGTGAAATCTGGCCTGGCAGTGAAACGGATATCGTCCCCGCACATTTGTTGATTACCGTTGTTCATAATGGCGGCCTTGTGCTGGGCGCCCTCGTGGATGAAAAACTCATTGGCTTTGTCTTTGGCTTTCCTGGCCTTGAATCCACGCCCGATGGGCCTCGCCCAAAACATTGTTCGCACATGGCGGGTGTTCACCCCGCTTATCGTGATAACGGTGTTGGCTTTGCGCTTAAACGTGCCCAATGGCAGGTGGTTCGGCATCAGGGACTGGATCATGTCACCTGGACCTATGATCCGATCCTCAGCCGCAACGCCAACCTGAATATCGCCCGTCTCGGCGCAGTCTGTTCCACCTATCGTCGCTCAGAATATGGTGATATGCGCGATGGCCTTAACGCTGGGCTTCCTTCGGATCGTTTTCAAGTGGACTGGTGGATCAATACCAGGCGTGTCGAACATAGATTGAGCAAACGCGCCCGGCCGGCCTTGAGTTTGAATCATCTGGTGCGCGTCGGCGTTCATCCTTTATATTCGCTTCCTACCCGTCCAGATGACTTGCCGCGCCCTCCCGGACATGCTCCTGCGCTGGAAGCCCAGCTCATCGCGGCTGAAGTTCCCTCTGACTTTATGGCGCTGAAATCTGCCGATTTTGCCCTGGCCCGTGATTGGCGTTTCTTCACGCGTGAATTCTTTGAGACGGCCTTTGGTAAAGGCTATATTGTCACAGATTTTGTGTTCGATCAAAGCGAAAGTGCGCCGCACAGTTTCTACGTTTTGACCGATGGCGAAAGCACGCTGGAAGGTTGAATGAAATCCCGCCCTTTTTTTCAGAGGCTGTTTCGCCGGCTTGATAAAACTGTCTCTTCGTTTTTTTTCCTCGACCAATGGGTGATTCTGACGGCGCAGGCTGCGGGCTATGATTCGCTTCAATGGTCAATGTTTCACCCCATTGTTCCCGGGAAGGACCGCTATTGGGGTGATCCGTTTATCGTCGCCCGCGAAAATAAATATTATGTCTTCATCGAGGAAAAGATATATGCCACAAGCCGGGGACGGATTGCCTGCCTGGCGCTGGATGACCACGGCGTCTTGCAATCTCATCAGGTTGTGCTTGAGCGTCCTTATCATCTTTCATATCCGTTTATCTTCGACCATCGCGGCCAGACCTACATGCTTCCTGAGACTGCCCAGAATCGTACACTCGAGGTCTACCGTTGCACGCGCTTTCCGGACCGCTGGGAATTGGCCGGGGAGCTGATGACTGATGTTTATGCCGTGGATGCGACTTTGTTGGAGGTTGAAAACAAGTGGTGGTTGTTTGCCAATGTTAAAGAGGGGGATGGTTCAAGTCTCGATGCCTTGCATGTATTCTTTGGGAACGATCCGTTATCCAACCGCTGGACTCCGCATCCGCGTAATCCGGTCGTTCGTGATATCCGTTCGGCGCGCCCCGCCGGCCGGATCTTTATGCAGGATGGAAAATTGATCCGCCCCTCGCAGGATAATTCGCGTCGATATGGTTACGCCATTCGATTCAATCGAATTAATCAGTTAAGCGAAACGGAATACGAGGAAATTGCGCAGTCTTCCTTTGGGCCTCCGCACCGCACAAAGATCCTGGCGACTCATACGTTTAATCAAGCCGATGATCTTATTGTCATTGACGCAGTCATTCGCCGCTCGAGATTGGGCAGATCGCATCACACAAATGAGTGAGAAACCCAGACTGAAGGAAAATCTTGCCGGACAAAGTCCGTTGAAGACTTCGCTGCAGAGTACAATTATTCCATGTCCCGATTAAATGCCAAGAAATACTTAAATCCCCTGGCTGAAATTTTGTTTTCATTTACTTCCGGATTGATTGCTCTTTTACCGTTTAATCCTGTGAATATGAAAATTCCCTACGGAGATTCCGGAGTATTTATATACATTGGATGGCGTATCCTTCAAGGAGAAATCCCTTACCGTGATGTATGGGATCACAAGCCGCCGATTATATATTACATCGATGCCCTTGGGCTAATCTTGACTCAAAATTCAAAATGGGGGATATGGGGGGTCGAAATTGGGTTCCTATTTCTCTCCACCTGGCTGGGATTTAAACTCCTGAAGTCCAATTTCGGAAATATCTTTGCGATATTGGGCACTTTGTTATGGGTGTTGAATTTTATTTATATCATTGACGGAGGAAATCTCACCACGGAATATACATTGCCAATTCAATTCTTTTGCCTATGGCTGGTTGGCCGGAATGCCGGGCGGGATGGTTCTGCATGGCTTTATTATTTGATCGGCATTTTGGCGGGAATTTCATTTTTTATTAAGCAAAATACCATTGGCATTGAGCTTGCAATTGGCATCTGGTTGATCGTGGACGGGCTGCTTTCAAAACAGTTTCGTAAAGCGGGGCAATACTTCTTGGCCGTAATTCTGGGTGGCCTTACAATTGTTGTTTTTTTTGTATTGTTCTTCTACTTGCACCATGCCTTGAGCGATTTTTGGGAAGATGCGTTTGTATATAATTTCTTCTATATTCAGGTATCGGCACAAAGTCGGTTGGCGGCGATAATATCCGGAATCCAGTATCTTTCTTACACAGGTCTCTTCGAAATGGGTGCACTGGGTTGGATCATTGGTTTAATATTAGTTGTTACGAAGAGGTTGGAGAGCGACATTTTGCCTCTCATCTCCATCGCTTTGTTGGATCTGCCATTGGAGATTCTCTTTATTTCCCTTTCCGGAGAGTCTTACTCGCATTATTATTTAACGCTTTTACCTGTCCTTTGTCTTTTGACCGGTCTGGCCTACTGGGTTGTAAAACGATATCTTTCTGCCGTCAAAGTCCAAACTCAAAACGTGTTCTTGTCTTTGGTCATTATTGGCTTGGTAATCAGCAAAACGCCTGACTATTTTGCGCTATGGGATCATGTCCATCAGATAGGAAATGATGCAAATTACTTGAATGTCGTTTCTTATCTGGTTAATCATTCGACGGATTGTGGTTCTATCCTGGCTTGGGGAAGAGAGGCAGGTCTCAATTTTCTAACGCAAAAGGCAAGTCCAAGTAAATATGCTTATCAGTATGCACTGGTTACGCCCGGGTACACCAACGAACAGATGATTATGCAGTTTCTAAACGATATTGTTGCTCAAAAGCCATGCTATATTGTGGACTTTAGATATCCCGGGATGTCTTTTCTGGAATTCTCCCAAGATACAAAACAAATTCAAATTGAGGTTGATTTGATAAGAACCATGTATGGGCTGAAGAGGGAATTTGGAAGGATATCAATATATCAATATAACGGCAGGTAGCCTTGATTGGTGATCAACTGGAAGTATTTTTCCTTGTTTATCGTTTCTCAAAGGTGATTTTTGGTCGCAAAACTTATCACTTGCCGCGTCTTCTTCGCTGACGTATAATCCTTGTGTGCCCATTTTGGATAAACATGCTTTTGAGTTTTTCAGTCGGAGTGCGGAGCAAACCCGCCGCATCGGCATGCGGCTAGGGGGTTTACTTGGTACTTCTGATTTGGTTTGTTTGCAGGGTGATCTCGGCGCCGGCAAGACCACGCTCGTGCAGGGCTTGGCGCGCGGCTGGGGTTCGCTCGATTCTGTGTCGAGTCCGACCTTTGTTTTGATCAATGAATATCGCCGCCCTGACGACTGTCGGCTATTTCACATGGACGCCTACCGTCTCGAGTCCGCACCCGAAGCTGCCGAGTTGGATATTGACTCGATGCTCGCTCGCGGCGCATTGATCGTGGAATGGGCGGAGCGTATTGTCTCCATCTTGCCCGCAGACCGGTTATGGATCGGCCTTGAACATCGGGCTGAGGAACAGAGGCAGATGAACTTTCGCGCCTATGGCCTGCGCTACGATGAACTTCTGGCGGAATTGCAGGCGGATATGTTTGGAGCTTTGTGATGTTGCTTGCCGTTGATACCTCCACCGCACAAACCGGACTTGCGCTTTATGATGAAACGCAAATCGTCGCCGAGATGATCTGGCAGAGTCGCCAGCATCATACGGTGGAGCTGGCTCCCGCCTTGATGGAATTGCTTAAGCGCGCCGAGGTTAAGATATCGGATCTGCAGGCTTTGGGTGTTGCGATTGGTCCTGGCTCATTCACCAGTTTGCGCGTCGGGCTGGCTTTTGTGAAGGGCTTGGCTCTGGCGCGTAAACTCCCCATCATTGGCATCCCGTCTCTTGATATACTTGCTTCTGCACAGCCGGTTGTGAAAATGCCTTTGGCATGCATATTGCAGGCTGGCCGTACGCGCATTGCCTTGGGATGGTATAAAGCGGAGGATCGTCAGTGGGTGCCGCACGGCGATATTAAGATATCCACGGTATCTGAGTTGGCCGATTCCATTGATTCACCCACATTGCTGACGGGCGAATTGAATGCCGAGGAACGCCAGAGATTGATGCGCAAGAAGGTCAATATCCATTTGGCCCCGCCTTCTCTGTGCGTGCGGCGGCCCGCCGTTTTGGCGCAGCTGGCTTGGACGCGTTGGCAATCCGGCAAGCTGGATGAAGCCGCCTCTCTCGCGCCGATCTATCTTCACACCGTCGAATCTATTCCGGTATGAAGGTGATCATTCGCAGAATGACGGTGGAAGATGTGCCGGTGGTTGCCCAATTGGATCGCATGTCTTTCAGCTTGTCATGGCCGGAGCACGCGTTTTATTATGAAGTGAAGGATAATTCCGCCGCGCGTTGTTTTGTGGCGGAAACGGAAGACAAGCAGATTGTCGGGATGATTATTTCGTGGGTGATTTTGGATGAACTGCATATCGCCACGCTTGCGGTTCATCCCGATTATCGCCGTCAGGGGATTGGCCGGCGGATTTTAGCGGAAGCGCTTCAGGATGGATATCAAGCCGGGACGCGCTACGCCCTGCTGGAGGTTCGCGCGGGGAACGAGGCCGCCCAGAATCTCTATCGCAAGTTCGGATTCAAAACAGTGGGCCTGCGTCCCAGATATTACAAGGATAACGGCGAGGATGCCGTTTTGATGAACCTGGATGATTTGGAGTCGATATGAGCGCCGAGGAAATACTAGCGCAAGTTGCAAGGGAAGTCGCGGTCTGTGAGAAATGCGCGCTGTATCATTCGCGCAAGAAATCGGTGCCGGGCGAAGGGCCTGCGGATTCCGAGATCATGTTCATCGGTGAAGGCCCCGGCTTTTATGAGAACGAACAGGGACGCCCGTTCGTGGGCGCCGCGGGACAATTCCTCGATCAACTCCTGGCGCAGGCCGGTTTGAAGCGCTCCGATGTCTGGATTGGGAATGTGGTCAAATGCCGGCCTCCCGGCAACCGTGATCCTTTGCCGGAGGAATTGGTCGCCTGTGATGCGTATCTGGAACGCCAGATCAAAGCCATCAACCCGAGCATCATCATCACGCTGGGACGCTATTCCATGGGCAGGTTCATGCCCGGTACCAAGATCAGCGCAGTGCATGGGCAGATGCGGAAAGTGGGCGAGCGTTATGTGATTGCCATGTTCCATCCGGCCGCCGCCTTGCATCAAGCCTCGCTGAAACCTGCCATCCTCGCGGACTTTGCCAGGTTGCCTGAGTTGCTTGACCAGGCGCGTAAGGGGCTGGGCCGCTCCGCTCCGGATGGTAAAGAGGAAGAACCAAGGGATGAACCAAAGCAATTGAGCCTGTTTTGAGAATCACGATATCCGGTAACTGGAGGGCAGTGTCTGAATTACCAATCACCAATCTCTAATATCGAGTATCGAATATCGAATAACTGATACGAAGGAAAAAATGTCAATCAAAGATACCCTCATCAAAAAGTTTCAAGATAAATCTGCAAGGATCGGAATCCTCGGCATGGGCTATGTGGGCATGCCTCTGGCGGTGGTGTTTGCTGAGGCGGGCTTCAATGTTCTCGGCATTGACCCCGATCAGCGCAAGACTGATGCGTTCAGCCGCAACATTTCGTACATTCAGGACGTGCCGACCGAGACCGTAGTGCGTTTGCATCAAAGCGGCCGTCTTAATATGACCAGTGACTTCGCCGCGCTGAAGGAGTTGGACGCGGTCAGCATTTGTGTCCCAACGCCTCTGCGCCACACTGGCGACCCGGATATGTCGTTCATTAATTCGGCGGTGGAACAACTTGTAAAATATGTTCATAAAGGCATGGTGGTGGTGTTGGAATCGACCACCTATCCCCGCACCACCCGTGAATTGGTGCTTCCGCGGCTGACGGAAGAATCCGGGTTGAAAGTGGGCGAGGATATTTTCATTTGTTTCTCCCCCGAGCGCGTCGATCCCGGACGCAAGGATTGGACCACGCTCAATACGCCCAAGGTGATTGGCGGGATCACCCCCGCCTGTGTCGAAGTTGCACAGGCCTGGTATGGCGGGGCCATCAAGACCATTGTGCCGGTTTCCTCCGCCGAGGCCGCTGAGATGACGAAGTTGCTGGAGAACACCTTCCGCATGATCAATATTGGTCTCGTCAATGAACTGGCGATCATCTGCGAACGTTTGGGTGTGGATGTCTGGGAGGTGATTGAGGCGGCCGCCACCAAGCCGTTTGGATTCATGAAGTTCACGCCTGGCCCGGGTTTGGGTGGACATTGCATTCCGATTGACCCGTTGTATTTGTCGTGGAAGATGAAGGAGATGAATTACAACGCCCGCTTCATTGAGCTGGCCTCCGAGATCAATACCAACATGCCGCGTTATGTGGTGAGCCGCATTCTGGACGCGATGAATGACCGCGGCAAGATTCTCAAGGACAGCAAAGTGCTGGTTCTGGGTGTGGCCTATAAGCCTGATATTGATGATGTGCGTGAATCGCCTGCGCTGGATGTGATTGCCCTGCTCAAGAAGAAAGGCGCGCGGGTTTCCTATCACGATCCGTATATTCCGCAGATCCACCATGAGAAGGAAAGCTGGAAAATGGATAGTGTCAAGGATGTCATGCCGGCCGTCCGTGAATCGGATGTGGTCGTGATTGTCACCGATCATAAGGCCTATGATTACAAGGCCATCCTCGATTCGTCGCAGTTTATTTTTGACACTCGTAATGCCATGAGCAAAATTGCGAAGGATAGTCCTAAGGTGGTGAAGCTTTAGGCGCAAGTGATGCTGGCAGCCGGCCTTTTTGATCGGAGGCTGACTGCTGAAAGCTGATGGCTGACCGCTGAAAACTGAAAGCTGAATCTATGTCACATTATTTGGTCACCGGTGCGGCTGGCTTCATCGGCGCACGCACCTCGGAAATGTTGATTCAGGATGGACATACCGTCGTCGGTGTGGATAACCTGAACGATGCCTATGACCCGCGCATGAAGGCGTATCGCTTGCAGAAATTGCAGGCCATGCCGGGCTTTGATTTTGTTCGTGATGACATCTCGGATCGCGGCATTCTCGATCGTCCATCGTCAATAACCGACCGTAAATTCGACGCTGTGATCAACCTCGCTGCGCGTGCCGGTGTTCGTTATAGTGTTGAGAATCCGTGGATCTTTGTCGTGACCAATGTGATTGGCACCTTGAATATGCTGGAGTTGTGTCGCCAAAGTGGGACGAAGAAGTTTGTCTTCGCCTCCACCTCCAGCATCTATGGGGCCAATCCGCCTTATCCCACACCCGAATCTGCTTCGAGCAGTGAGCCGCTTCAACCCTACGCGGCCAGCAAAAAAGGCGCGGAAGCCTTGTGTCATTCCTATCATTATTTGTATGATCTGGATGTCAGTGTGCTTCGCTTTTTCACCGTGTATGGCCCTGCGGGACGGCCCGACTTGGCGTTGTTCCGTTTTGTGCAATGGATCAGTGAGGGGCGGCCGGTGCATGTCTATGGCGATGGTGAACAGTCACGCGGCTTTACCTACATTGATGATATCGCCCGCGGCATCCTCCTCGCCCTCAAGCCGGTCGGCTATGAGATCGTGAACCTCGGCGGGCATGAAATCATCACCATCAATGCTTTGGTCAGGTTGATTGAGGAGTTGATGGGTAAAAAGGCGGACGTTCAATATGGTCCGCCGAATCTTGCGGACATGTTCAGCAATTGGGCGGATGTCGGCAAGGCTAGGAACGTCCTGGGCTGGGAGCCTCAGGTGGACCTCCGCGAAGGCGTGCAGCGACTCATTGACTGGTACACCGCGGAACGTTCGTGGGCGGCCGGGATTCTGACTCCGTGAATTCCTTGCGTCGTCGGATTGCCTCGTGGCGCGCCGATAACATCCTGCGTCGTGTGGTGCGCAATAGCGGATATCTATTTAGTTCCACCTCCATCTCTGCCGTCCTGAGTTTTGCGCAGGGTATCTTTGCAGTGCGCCTGATCGGCATGGACGGTTATGGGCTTGTCTCCGGCGTGGTCATGTTGTTTGCCTCCAACGTGAACCGCCTGCTTTCCTTCCGCATGAGTGAAGTGGTGGTGAAATATCTGGGCGAGGCCCTGGCGGAGGAGAAGCATGAGCGCGCCGCCGCCATTGCCAAAGGCATCGGGTTGGTGGAGGCCATCACTTCGGTAATTGCCTTTTTGGTTTTATTGGCCCTCACTCCCTGGGCGGCGCGTACGTTTGCGAAAGACTCCTCCACCGCGCCGCTTTTTGCCTTCTATGGGCTTTCTCTCTTATCGAATCTGATTTTTGAAACTTCTACCGGTGTCCTGCAGGCTACCGACCGCTTCGACCGCGTGGCGGTCATTAACTTGGTTCAAAGCATCATCACGGCTGTCATGATCTTCGCCGATTTCCTGTTGAAGCGCGGCGTCTGGGATATCTTGACGGCCTATCTCGTTGGCAAGACCTTTACCGGCATTGCGGTGATTTATTTTGCGGTTCGTGAGTTGAATAAAAGGCTGGGCCGGGATTGGTACCGTGTATCGCTTCGCCAGTTGACCGATTGGCGTTCCATTGTCGGGTTTGCCATCAACACCAACTTGAATGGCACGGTCAATCTTTTTGCTCGTGATAATGCGCCTTTATACCTCGCCGCCTTTCGCTCTGTCACCGAAGTGGGTTATTTCAAGCTCGCTTTGAATCTGGTCAACATGGTGGCTCTGCCCATTGAGCCGTTCATTTGGCCGACCTATGCGGAACTCACCCGCAGTATTGCCTTGCATCAATGGCAGGAGACCAAACGGCTCTTGCGCCGCGTCAGCGCCATTGCGGGCGGCTGGACTCTCGCGGCCGGCGGTGCTTTGGTGGCCTTGGGTTGGTGGATTTTGCCCTTTGTTTACGGTGCCAGTGCCGGGCCTGCCTATTTCTCGTTGGTCATTTTGCTGATTGGCTTTGGCGTCGCGAATATCTTTCATTGGAATCGTCCGCTCTTGTTGGCCTTCGGACAGCCTGGCTTTCCCTTGATGGCGATGACCGTGGTCTGTGTGGCTGAGATCGCTTTGATCTTTTTGCTCGTGCCTCGCTTTGGCTATCTGGCGGAATCCGCCATCGTTTCAGGCTTCTTTGTGGTAGCCATCGGCTGGATCGTCTGGCGCGGCCTGACGGTTCTTCATCAACGGGAAATTTCCGGATGAAGATCGTTGCTATCGCCGCTTCGCGCATCCCCTCGGATACCGCCAACAGCATTCAGGTTATGAAGGCCTGTCAGGCTCTGGTTCAACTCGGCCATGACCTTAAGCTCATTGTCCCTGCCAATCCGTCTCCTGACGCCCGTCTCCCCTCCGACGAAATCGCCTCCCTCTATGGCCTTCAAATCACCTTTCCCATCCAATGGCTGTCCTCCTTTGATCGCCGCTTGTTTACCTGGCAGGCCGTTCAACGCGCCAGCTCCTTGAAGCCTGACCTGCTTTACACTTGGTCTGTTCACTCTTCGGTCTTTGGTTTGCTTGCGCGTTTGCCGGTCATCTTTGAGATTCACATTCAGCCCTCCGGCTGGTTCGGCCCCGCCTGGCATCGTGGGTTCGGAACCTTGCACGGCCGCAAGCGTTTGGCCTCCATCACGCGTGCCCTGGTGGATGTTTTGCAGGATCAATTTGATGTGCGCCTCGCTCCGAGTGAAATTGTCATTGCTCCCAATGGCGTTGATTTGGAACGCTTCACTTCCTTACCCGATCCGGTCACCGCGCGTCGGCAGTTGAACTTGAAGGAATCCCCCACGGTCATGTGTACCGGTCATCTCTACACCGGACGCGGTGTTGAACTCTTCCTCGAGTTGGCGCGCAGGATTCCCTCTGCGCAATTCGTTTGGGTGGGTGGGCGTCCGCATGACGTCGAGGAATGGCGCGTCAAAGCTTCCTCGCCCAATGTTATCTTCACCGGCTTCATTCCCAATCGCGATCTTCCTCTCTATCAATCCGCCGCCGACGTTTTGCTCATGCCCTATGCGCGTTCCATCTTCGGTTCCAGTGGCTCCGCCGATTCCGCCGCGGTTGCCAGCCCCATGAAGATGTTCGAATACATGGCGGCGGAACGCGCCATTATCACTAGTGATTTGCCCGTAATTCGCGAAGTGCTGAACGAATCGAATGCGGTCTTCTGCCCGCCCGATGATGTGGATGCTTGGCAGGTTGCGCTGGAAGGCTTGCTTTCCCATCAACCTCGCCGCCTCATGTTTGCCAAACAAGCGCGCCTTGCTGTTGAAAACTACACTTGGATTGGCCGCGCTCGGAAAATAATGGATGGGTTTTTGAAAAGGGAGTAACCGGGCCGCTGCGATTTGTTCTTGGGTCGGGTACAAAGCTTGTTCAGTTGTCCGACCTATCGGAGTTGGATGGATAAAGTCGTTAAAGTTGCTTTGCGATTCCGAAAAAGAGATTTATACTCAAGCTGTATCTTGGTTTTCTGCTGATTATGAAAGTGCCAAAATGGCACTTCTGCTTGGGTTAGTCTCGATGCTTTTTCCAGAATGAGGCTTTGAGATGGATGCTGTAGAGATTGGGGCGGCCTTGCCCTCTGCGAGTGATTATGATGAAACCCACTTCTTCCAATTCAGGAATATACCGACCTGCGCTGCGCAAGCCGTTGCCCATATCTTTTGCCAGATGTTCCTGGCCGGAAAAGCATTCATCCAGTTCATGCGCGTATTTGAGCAGCATGGCGTAAGTGAGTTTTGCACCAATGGAAATCTTTTCGCTCTCGAGTATGAAGTTGGGAATGCCTGTCCAGCCGCGTTGCGTGGCAATGTCGGCACCCTTCAAGCGGAGGTTGCGATCTTTGATTGCGGTGGTTTCCCCAAGACGTTGCATAAGGCGAAAAGCTCTTCTAATGAATCAATTTCATACTACCGAGAATCGAATTGTATGTCAATTCGCCCCGTGCATCTGTGAGTAATCATTTCTATCTATCATCATCTGACCGAGGATGGCATGAAAACAATTAGAGCTTGTGGTTTTGATCCGAGATGCGAAGCGTCACCCGAATTCGGGTTATGAGTTTGCGATATATTTCGCCATGATATTCCGCCCAACTCTGCTTAAAGTGAGCAACGATCGCCTTGCTGTTTATGGCAATAATGGCAGTTCAACATCTAGCCGAATTGAGATTGAGCTTCGACCTGTAGCCTATCCAATTTTGAAGTGGGCAGGGGGAAAACAATGGCTGGCTGCAGCAGCGCGGCATCTAGTTCCACCATTATGGAATGGCAGATACTACGAACCCTTTGTGGGTGGTGGCTCATTTTTTTTCGCCATCGGCCCCGAGGTTGCCACACTATCTGACAAGAATCAGGAATTGATCACCACCTATAAAGCTGTTCGAGAGGATCCAGAAGCGGTAATTCGGTTGCTACGCACATATCCCTACAACAAAAAATTTTACTATCAACTGCGTGCTCGCTCGCCTCGCGTTCCGCATGCGATTGCAGCAAGACTTCTCTATCTGAATAAGACTTGTTGGAATGGTCTCTACAGGGTAAACCGGGAGGGCAAGTTTAATACTCCTTTTGGTAAATTCAAAAACCCAACAATATGTAATTCTGATCGTCTTTTAACTGCATCAAGATTACTTCAGACTATTTCACTGAACTCCGATGATTTCGGTGATATAGTCTCGAGTGTTGAATCTAAAGATTTTGTATACTTTGATCCACCTTATGTTACTGGTCATCAGAACAATGGCTTCCTAAAATACAATCGGCAACTATTTTCATGGAATGACCAGGAAAGACTTGCCAAACTTGCGATCCAATTAGCCAATTTACATGTCAATGTCCTAGTTAGCAATGCCGATCATCCAGCGGTTATTGAGTTGTATAAAGGCTTCAATTATTACAGGATTAGACGACAGAGCTTAATTGGTGGTCAAGAAGGATCACGAGGCAAGATATCGGAAGCACTTCTATCTAGCTATCCATTGCTGGAAATTAAAACGGAGGTCATACAATGACACTAACTGCTCCTCCTCTGCAGGAAATCAATCCAGACTACATCAAGCCAAATCCAGATAATCCTCGTCTTATCTTCCAAGAAGACGAGATGAATGAGCTATTGGAGTCTATTAGGGAAGTTGGGGTAAAGGTACCAATATCTGTTTACCCAGATGGCAATAGATATGTATTACTTGATGGAGAAAGACGCTGGCGCTGCACCAGGAAACTCAACCTGAAGAACATACCTGCAATTGTTCAGCCAAAACCAACACGACTAGAGAATTTGTTAATGATGTTCAATATCCACAATGTGCGCGTGGATTGGGATGTGATGCCAATGGCTCTGAAGCTGGGAGAAATTCGAGATATGCTGGAAAAGGATGGGAAACCCACTTCTCCCAAAGCACTTGCTGCGATTACAGGAGTTCGCCTTGCAACTGTACGTAGAGCATTAGAACTATTGGATTTGCCCAAGCAGTATCAAAAGATGCTCCTCAAAGAGGCCCAGAAGCCAAGAAATGAACAGCGTATCAAAGTCGATTTATTTATTGAGGTTTACAAATCGCTCCATGTGATAGAGAAATATATACCGGTCGTATTCGAGAAGGTTAGTAAAACAGAATATATCAATGCAATGGTCGACAAATATGTAAGTGGTGTCGTTGATAATGTGGTAGGCTACCGGGAGTTAAGCAAGATAGCTCGTGGTGAAAAGGTTGGAATAGGCGTAAAAGAGGCGGCTCCCGTCATATTGAAATTGGTAAAACAAAGAGATTTTAGTATAAATCAAGCATTCGAGGAAACAGTCCAGGCTGCCTATGAGCAGCGTGACATTGTAACAAAAGTCCACGGCATCACTGAAAGACTGACTCAATATAAGGAGCGATGGGAACTGACTGATGAGGTGCGCCAGGCGCTCAGGTTATTGAGAGACGAGATTTCGCGGCTATTAGAGGACTAAGCTGTGAAATTTAATTTCACACCTGAGGAGGCCCAATCTACCGCGAGAGCTGTTAGAACACACCTAATGCGGCGGAAAATGAACGTCAATGTCGAAGTGGCAAGGTGGGAAGACATTCCTTTACGAACAACATTGACAGCGGAAAAATCAGGTCTCACAATCCTCGTCGAGACCCAAGGAACTCCTAACTATAATGCAGCTGCCAGAAGCTTAGCGGTATGGCTTGCAGCTAGACGTTCCTATGCACAATTCTATTTAGCCACAGAATCGGAGGCTTTAGCAGAGGCGGGCATGTTGGATGAGATGAGAAAAGACGGAGTAGGCCTCTTAGTAGTAAATAACAATGGGACAGTGTCTGAGTCAATAGTAGCTCGAAATGCAGCATTAGTTATTACCCCAGACCCAACCCTTAAATATGGTAAATGCAAAGCAGAGGTTCTCGCTGCAGTAATGAAGTTCAATAATGTTAACCGGAAGGACGGCCTGCGCGATATGTGTGAAATAGTTGAGCGAGAAACGGAAACGCTCGCAGTGATTGCTGTCCGTAAATCGAAGCTAAATCCAAACATAACTGAAAAAAGTATCACCGAAGATAAGGATTGGTCCGAGCAGATCAACACACTGGCATCAGCAACTGCTTATCGAACAGGTTGCAGGCCAATATTAGAGGATAAGCTCAAGACTGACCTTCACTCGTTTCGGGGAGCCCGAAACCTAATTGACCATAAGGCCCGGAATAAAACTGAGGACAAGAAAAGGCAAATGCAGTTCGCGGAGCGCATGATGCAAGGCCCACGGCTAGTTGCCGAGTTGGTGTCGTTGCAACGAAAGATTAAATGATCTACTTTTGAAAGTGAAACACTCAAATGCCTCACTCCCTCACGCCTCTGCAGCGCGATTATCTTGACTTCTTGCGAAGCTACATTAAGGAAAACGAGTCATCACCGAGCCTTGAAGACATAGCTGATCAATTTCGTGTAAAGCCTCCAACGGCTCACAAACCTTCGAAGCACTACACCTATTTCTCCCGTGCCAGCATCTCAGGCTTCTTCATTCGATTGATTGAAAGGGCAGGCGCGGCTGAGACCATCGTCGAATTGGTGACTGCGGGTAAACTCAATCGTTACAGCGATGCGTTAAAGTTTTCCAAAAGCACGGGCATTTTGCAACTATACTTGCAGGCGTAAATCCAGAAGATGTGTTTGCTCTAGTAGTCTGTCCTCCTTGAATCTTGAATTTCGAAGTCGCGACTTCAGTCGCCTTCTAAAAGGAATAAAGGAGTGAAATCTTCACTGCAAACCATTGATTCATGGTTGACGCTCTACTGGTTCAAGCTATACTGGATGAGCGGTTTCCTTTTCTTCCATTAGAAGACCAGGATAAGCAAAATGCCAGCCAAGTATTTTATGGAACAGGAGTTGCTAATTAATACAAAGGTATCGTAGCGAGTTTATAGCTTGCAGTCAGCTACCCTTGGTAAACTCAAGACTAGCTAAGCAGGGGACAAGAAAACCCTCCATGGATTTACGCAGAAAGGTTCAAAAAAATCTGCGTGCCTCCGTGTAATCCGCCTGCACTTGGTGCGTGCATAAGAGTGGCAAAAAGAAGATGCCCGAACATTAGCAGAACGTTTTGTGCTTCTCCCGAGGGACAAACCCTTATTTTTTCCCTGTGCTATCCGTGATCTCTGTGGTGAGAAATTGACCGAAAATCTCGCTGAACAACCTTCCAAGCCGATGGGGTAGAATATCCCCGTTATGCAATCCAGACTTCTCTCTCTCAAAGACCTGCTCTTCATCCTCCCCATCTCCCTTACCCTCGGCGCTGCTCTTTCTGCCATCCAACCCGGCGCTTGGTGGATTGGCTGGCTGGGTTTCTCCGCCCTCTTCATCGTTGGCTTGCTTGCTCTGGTCGCAGCCTGGCGTTGGGCTTGTGCTGAGCGTAGGTCTGAGCCTGTCGAAGACCAAGGCGTTGCCGTGAGCTTGTCGAACGGTAGAAGCATAGGCGCAGGAAAAACTCTCGCTTGGATGATCGGGCTTGCTCTTCTCCTTCGCCTCGCGGCCGGCGTCGCTGTTTACATTGCCCTGCCCATCAATGGACATAATACGCCGGATGACAAGGCCGGTTATGTCTTCACCGATGCTCATCGCCGCGATGATCAATCCTGGCAATTGGCGAGTTCAGGCAAACCCTTATGGACCGCCTTCGATAGAAGCTACTACACTGACCAATATGGCGGCTTGCTGGCTTTCAGTGCCTTCACCTATCGTTACCTTTCGCCGGATGCTCAGCGTCCCTTGTTGATCATTCTCCTCGCCTCCCTGGCCGCTGCCCTCGGTGTACCTTTTCTATATAAAGCCACGCGTCTCCTCTGGGATGAGAAACTGGCTGTTGTTGCCAGTTGGCTATTTGTGCTTTATCCCGAATCGATCCTTACCGGCGGCGCTCAAATGCGTGAGCCTTTTCTGCTCACCTTTATCGCCATGTCGCTCTGGGGTTTCGCCGCTTGGCTGAAACATGGGCAGCCTAACGCTCGCGCTGAGCGGGAGGCTGAGCCTGTCGAAGCCAGAAGCGTTGCCCTGCCGAAGGTACCGAAGGGTCGAAGCGGTGCCTGGCTATGGATGGCTGTCGGCTTCATCGGCATGTTGCTGGTCAATCCTGCCGTTGCCTTGGTGACCTTGCTCATCTTTGTGGTCTGGGTCTACGTGCGCGGCGAACATAAACGCCTCCCCTGGCAGGCGCTGGTTGCCCTCGCTGTGATTTTTATTCTTGCCTTGTTTGTTCTTTCTTGGGGTCTGAATCGGAACAACGATTTTGGTACTCAATCTCCGCTCGGTGTGATTCTGGATTGGTTCCGTGCCGCAGCCAAGTGGGATACCTATCGCCTCGAACGCGGCTCCGGCTGGATTCAATCACTTTTTAGAAAGATGAACACCAGCGAACAATTGTTGTTTGCCATTATTTACGGGTTATTACAGCCCGTTCTACCCGCTGCCTTCACCGACCCGTCCACGTTGACCTGGCGCATCATCGGGATTTCCCGCGCCCTCGGCTGGTATTTGCTTTTGCCTTTGATGATTTACAGCTTCATCGCGGCTTGGCGCACGCCTGCCGGTGCAGAACGTCGCCTTTGGTTGTGGATCGTGTCTGCCTCCTGGTTGTGGGTTCTGGTTTGTTCCATTCGTGGTGGTGGTGACCAGTGGGATAATCCCCGTTATCGCCTCTGGCTGCTTGCCTTTCAAGCACTGGCCTCCGCTTATGCCTGGATTTGGTGGCGCGCCCATCGTGATGCCTGGTTGCCGCGCATCATCGCGGTCGAAGTGCTGGCGGTGCTGATCTTCTTGCAGTGGTATGCCAGTCGTTATTATCACTTTGGCGGGCAGATCCCGTTCTTCCTGATGATTGGCTTGATCGTTTTGGTCGCTCTTGTCATCATCGCTGGGGGCTGGCTTTGGGATCGCCGCTTCAAAGTCCGCTTGACACGCCCATGACAGGGTTTATATAATACCCACGCTCACAAATTGCGCTTTCCACCTTCTGAAATAGCGCAATTTGTGACCGAGTGCGGTATAATTCAACTCTTGAATTTTGAAAGCATCTGAAGAGGAGATTGGATGTCCACTGCCCTTATTACGGGAATTACCGGACAGGATGGCTCGTATCTTGCCGAATTATTGCTTTCCAAGGGGTACCGGGTCATTGGCATGGCGCGCCGCGCCAGCACCGTGACCTATGAACGCATTCAGCACCTTTTGGATGATATCACGGTCGTTCAGGGCGATCTGACCGATCAGGGTTCTTTGCTTTCCATGCTGGAGGAATATAAGCCGGATGAGATCTATAATCTGGCCGCTCAATCCTTCGTGCCCACCTCTTGGAATCAACCGGTCCTCACCGGCGACGTAACCGCCCTCGGCGTCACTCGTCTTTTGGAAGCCATCCGTTTCATCAATCCGAAGATCAAATTTTATCAAGCCTCCTCCAGTGAGATGTTCGGGAAGGTGCTGGAGGTTCCGCAAAAGGAAACTACCCCCTTTTATCCCCGTAGTCCCTATGGTGTGGCGAAGGTGTATGCTCATTGGATCACGGTCAATTACCGCGAATCCTTTAACTTGTTCTCGGTTTCTGGCATCCTGTTCAATCACGAAAGCCCGCGCCGCGGTCTTGAATTTGTCACGCGCAGGTTACGGATGGAGCCGTGCGCATTAAGTTGGGCCTGGGCCGGGAACTCCGCCTCGGCAATTTGGAGTCGCGCCGCGACTGGGGTTTTGCGGGTGACTATGTCAAGGCCATGTGGATGATGCTTCAACAGGATAAGCCTGATAATTATGTGGTCGGCACCGGTGAGACCCATTCCGTTCGTGAGTTTTGCGAGCTGGCTTTCAGCCATGTTGGACTGGATTACAATCAATATGTTGTTCAGGATACATTGTTTTACCGGCCGGCGGAAGTGGATTTGCTTGTCTCTGACCCGCGCAAGGCGGGCAGTGTTCTGGGCTGGGAGCCAACCATGAATTTCAGGGAGTTGGTGCAGTTGATGGTGGATGCGGATATGGAGCGCTTGAAACCGCTTGCCCGCAATTAAAGGTTTTTATCGTCCATAATTGTTTATCTTCTATCAGCGTTCATCTGTATTTATCTGTGGCTGATTTCAAATTACTCTCCTAGGAGACACTGTGCCTTATCTCTCTCTCGTCATTCCTGTCTATAACGAAGAGGAAAACCTGCCGCTTCTTTTCGATGCGGTCACGGACGCCATGAAATCGTTGAAGAAATCCTGGGAGGCGGTCTTCGTTGACGACGGAAGCACCGATAAAAGCCTGGATGTGTTGCGGAAACTGGCGGAGCAGGATAAGCATGTGCGCGTCATTGTGTTTCGCCGCAACTTTGGGCAGACCGCGGCCATTGCCGGCGGCATTGATTACGCCAAAGGGGAAGTGATTATTTTATTGGATGCCGATCTGCAGAACGATCCCGCCGATATCCCCATGTTGTTATCCAAGCTGGATGAAGGCTATGACGTGGTCAGCGGCTGGCGTAAGGATCGCAAGGACAATATCACACGCACCCTGCCTTCGGTCATGGCAAACAGTCTGATCTCGTGGGTGACCGGCGTCCATCTGCATGATTATGGCTGTACGCTCAAGGCCTATCGCCGGGAAGTGCTGGAGGAATTTCATCTATACGGTGAGACGCATCGTTTTATACCGGTCTTTGCTCATTCGGTGGGTGCGCGCATCGCGGAACTTCCCGTCCATCATCATCCGCGCCTTCATGGCAGGGCCAAATATGGTTTGGAGCGGACGATGAAGGTGCTGCTTGACCTCTTCACCGTCAAATTCCTTTTGAGCTATGGCAATAAACCCATCCGTTTGTTCGGCGGCACGGGCATCGTCTTGATGTTTGCCAGTCTTGTCACCCTTGCCTATCTTGCCGTACGCAAGATCCTTGAAAGCACTTCCGTGACAGCCTCACCGCTTCTACCCCTAGCCATCATGTTCTTGATCCTCGGCTTTCAATCCATTCTCATGGGCTTGATCGCCGAACTTCTCGTGCGCACCTATCACGAATCCCAGCGCAAGCCCACCTATACCGTGCGCACCGTCATCGAAGGAAAGAAGGAACGCAAGTGACAGATTGGCTTTCGGGTAACCGCCGCTTCCTTCTTCGCTTTGTGGGCACCCTGCTGGCCATTGGCTTGATCGTTTTGCTGGTGCGCGGCCAGGGTTGGGATGAGATCATTGGCGCCTTCAAACAGATTTCGTTCTCGCAAATCCTGTTGGCGTTTCTCTTTATCCTGTTTTCCCGTTTTTGTGTCATTATCCGCTGGTACATTCTTCTTCGCTCCGGCGGGGTCCGCGTTTCCTTTTCGGATGCCCTCGCCCTCACGTTCACCGGCTTGTTCTCTTCCAACTTCTTGCCGACCACCATTGGTGGTGATGTGGTTCGTTTGGCCGGCGCCATGCAAATGGGCTATGACCGCGCCATCAGCCTCGCCTCTTTGGTCGCAGACCGCTTGATCGGCGCGCTCTCCATGCTTTTTGTTTTGCCCTTCGGCTTGATTCCCGCCTCGCATATTCTTATCCCGGCTTCTGCCGTCTCGACTCTGGCTGTGCCGCCCATCTTTCAAAAGGGCTGGGACTTTATCAAGCGCACCCTGCAGGCCTTTTCGATCTGGCTTCGAAAACCCTGGGCGTTGGTTGCGGCCCTGGTCTGCACGTGGGGACATGTTCTTTTCACCTGTCTGGCCATCGCGGTTCTGGTTTCCGCGCTGGGCGGGCATATGTCTTTTTGGTTGGTCATGGGTTTGTGGAGCATTGCCTATTTTGTCACGCTGATCCCCATTTCCATCAATGGCTATGGCGTTCAGGAGCTCTCGTTGACGTTTCTATTTTCCCGGGTGGGTGGGATTAGCACGGCGGTCGCCCTGACCCTCGCGGTCTTGATCCGTGTTTTCTATATGATTGCCAGTTTGCCCGGTGCGGTCTATCTGCCGGCGATTCTCTCCGCCATGGACCTTGAGCGCGAACCCGGGTCTAAAAATTGATATGAAGCCGATCTCCTCGAAGACATTCTGGCTGACTTGGTTTGGCTTGGGGTTCTTGATTGGGCTTGCTGCCCTCGTTCAAACCTTCGTTCGCGTCTCTGCCATGGATGTTTCCCTCTGGTATTCCAAATGGACGATTCTATTTCTCGCCTGTATCCTTACAATAATCGTCAGCGCGTTCTTGTCTTATGCTTTGCAAACTGGTAAGTTGGGGAATTTCTTTCAGAGGCTTGAGAATATAAAGTTCGATGGTGCTTGGCGCGCTCTGGCCTTCCTTCCCATGCTTGCGTTGGCCTTTGTTCCCCCTTTCGTTAAGCTGTATGTTTTTGGCAAAACCCTGCCCGAGTTTTTCCCGTTGCTTTGGGTCTTCTGGTGGATATGCTTGCTTCAAATCCTGCTCTGGAGGGGATCAACCTCCTCTTCCTGGGCGGCCTCGTTCGCCTCTGTTGTTTTGATCCAGGCGGTGTCGTATCAAATTTATGAGAACCTGAGTCTTGTCAACACCGATCCCTTTTCCATCAGTTACTCCGAGACCAGCCGCTTTTATTATGGCTCGTTGTGGCTGAGTCAATCTTTGTACGGGATGAAGGTTCCGCTTTCTCCCTGGCATGCCACGCGTTATATCCTCATGGCGATTCCGTTTTTGATCCATGGACTTCCGCTCTGGGTGCATCGCCTCTGGCAGGCGCTTTTCTTGTGGATTGGGATCACCGCTCTTTCATCGTGGCTTCTGGTACGCCGCCTGCATCTTGGCAGTAAAGACTTGGCCTTGTGGGTCGTTGGCTGGAGTTTTATCTATCTTTTGCAGGGACCCGTTTATTACTATTTGCAGGTTTGTGTCATCCTGATATTGTGGGGTGTGCAGATCAAACATCCCTGGCGCTCATTGATCGCCGTCTTGGTTGCCTCGTTTTGGGCGGGCATGAGCGGCGTGAATTGGTATCCCGTTCCGGCCGCCCTGGCCGCGGCTTTGCTTCTCCTTGAACATCCGGTTTCTGAAGCCAAAAATGTTTGGCATTATTTGTCGAAACCGTTCGTATGGGGCGTGCTTGGTTTGCTTGCTGCCTTGGCGGGGCAGGAGTTTTACGTGCGCATATCCGGCTATCAGGACCTCAGCGTATTTCGCTCCAGTTTGAGTTCGCCGCTCTTATGGAACCGTTTGCTTCCCAGCCCGGCCTTTCCGTTGGGCATCCTGCCGGGGATCATTTTGATTTCGCTTCCCTTGTGGCTCGGGCTTTGGTTCGCCTTGCGCGGCCGCCTCTCAAGTTTGCATCCCATCCGTGTGATCAGTCTGGGGTTGATCCTTCTGGTTTTGTTTGTCGGATGTTTGGCGGTCAGCGTCAAGATTGGCGGCGGTGCCGACTTGCATGACATGGACGCCTATGAAGTTCTCTTGATGGTGATCGCCGTTTACTTTTTTTCGAATCGTATCCAGCCCGAATCGGGCGGCGCGCAGTGGGGGCTGATTCCGTGGCCTGTTCTTGTTCTGGCCATCGTCATGCCCTTTGTTTTTCCTCTTGATTATGTCGGTCAGTGGGCTGCGTATAACCACCGTCAGGCGCAGACCGATATAAAAGCTTTGCAAGCCGCTGTGGCTCCGGTCACTGCTCAGGGAGGCGAGGTTCTCTTTATCTCGGAACGGCAATTGATCACCTTCGATTCCATCCGAGCCGTGCCTCTTGTGCCGGATGATGAACTCGTGGCCTTGATGGAAATCGCCATGTCGCGTAACACTCCTGCGCTTTCCGCGTTTTACTCCGATCTTCATCAGCATCGCTTTGCCTTGATCGTTTCCCGCAAGTTGAATACCGGCGTTAAAACCGGCGAGGCCTTCTCGGAGGAGAATAACGCCTGGAATCAATATATCGCGGCTCCCATCCTCTGCGAATACCAGCCCTTTCTGGGTTTGCAAAGCAATAATCTTCAGGTCTATGCTCCCCGCACGGTTGGGACGGATGCCTGTCCATAAATTTCATTGCAGGATGGACGGTTCCCGGCGATATTCTCCCCGAAGAATAAACAATCTCCTCTGCCAATGGGGAGACTGCTTCGGATGGAACGTCCTCGCAGTGGTATCATAAAAACCTTTGCAGTTGCACTCTAATATTTTCTTTCGAGGCTCATCGTGAAACGTTCTGGCGAATATGCCCACCGCGGCGACTATCATATCCATCCCGAAAAAGACTGGCCCTATCTGCCGGTCTATCTACAGAAGATGGCCTTGGCGCGCAAATTCCTGAATTCGTGTTCCAGGGATCAGGTCGTTTACGATATGGGCTGTGGCGAAGGCGTGCTGGTCAATGAATATCGTCAGGCGGGTTATCAGATCAGCGGCATGGATCTCAATTATTCGTCCGAGTTTATTATTCAGCGCAATTTCTTGAATTCGGGCCTCGCTGATAATTCAGCCGATGTCATTATCTGTACGGACGTGATCGAACACTTGATCTTCTCGGATCAGGAAAAGGCTATCGCGGAGTTTGCGCGCATCCTTAAGCCCGGCGGGCTGGCCTTGATCAGCGTTCCGAATCTTGCCCATCTCGCTTCGCGCATTTCCTTCTTCTTTACCGGCAAATTGGTTCGCACCTCGGGCATTGACCGCCACCCCGGTGACCGGCCTGCGGGCGAATACATCAAGATGCTGAAAAAACATTTTCGAATTATCCGGCGCATAGGAGTTTTTCCGACCTTCCCTGTCATTTCGATCTTTACCGTGATCATGCCCTCCAATGTGATTTGGTTGCACGGGATTTATAACCGTTTACTGGGCTATCCCAACTGGTGTTTTCTCAACGTCTTCTATCTCGAAAAGCCTCGCGCATGATATGAAGATTCTGCTTATCAACAGCGAATATCCTCCCATCGGCGGCGGGGCCGGCAATGCCAGTTCGAACCTCGCCCGTTGCCTCGTTCAACGCGGGCATGAGATCATGGTTCTGACCTCGCATTGGGATGGTCTGCCTTTTGAAGAAACTCGCAACGGCGTCAGGATCGTTCGCTTGTCAGCCCTGCGCCGCAGGATGGACCGCTCGAACGCGTTCGAACAAATCTCATTTATCCTCTTCGCCTCGTTTCGGGCTTTAAGTCTGCTTGGCTCCTTCCGTCCGGATGTCACCTTGGCCTTTTTTGGATTGCCTTCGGGCGCCGTGGCCTTGTTCTTGAAGTGGCTGTATCGGATTCCCTACGTTGTTTCCCTGCGCGGCGGGGATGTGCCAGGCTTTCGCCCCTATGACTTCCGCCTCTATCACAAACTGTCTGCCCCGTTTTTGCGTTCTATCTGGAAAAACGCCTCTACGATTGTTGCCAACAGTAATGGGTTGCGGAGACTTGCCTTGGCATTTGATACCCGTTATGCCATTCAGGTCGTTCCAAATGGTGTGGATTTGGATCAGTTTACAGTCGCTCTTCACGCTTGGTCGCCGCCGCATATTCTATCGGTGGGGCGCGTCGTGCATCAAAAAGGCTTCGACCTGGCGCTCTGTGCGTTGTCCCAGTTGAAGGATTTGGAATGGACCTGGACGATTGCAGGTGATGGGCCGCAAATGTCCATGTTAAAGTCCATGTCGCAGGAATATGGCATCGCGCCTCGCCTTCATTTTGTGGGTTGGCTTTCGCCGGAAGGGCTGAAAAGTCAATATGCCGCTGCCAATCTATTTCTGTTTCCATCGCGGCATGAGGGCATGCCGAACGCCGTCCTGGAAGCGATGGCTTGTGGCTTGCCGGTGATTGCGACCGCGATTGCCGGCAATGAAGAGTTGGTCGTGGATGGCGAAACGGGCAGGTTGGTTCCGGCCGAGAATGTGGATGCACTTCGCGAATCGCTCAGGCCGCTTTTGCTCGACGCGGGATTGCGCGAGCGTATGGGCTCTGCCGCGCGTCGACGAGTCGAATCATCGTTTGGCTTGACAAGTGTTGCTCAACAATACGAGGATATTCTTCGAAGATCTATTGGGGGTTTGAAGGGATGGAATGAGCCATTCAAAAAATAATCCGCATTATAGTTACAGCATTTATGCTGATACTGAGACCGCCGAGCATTTTGATGATTCTCGTTTTGGCGGACAAGTCGGCCAGTTGATTTTCGAGATGCAGGAGCGCGTTCTGTTGGATTTTCTCGGCGATCCACATCCTGTCACTGCGCTTGATGTGGGGACAGGCACGGGCCGCGCCGCGTTTGCCATAGCGAAGTGCGGCATGCGAGTCACAGGCGCGGATGCTTCCCGCGGAATGCTTAAAGTGGCTGGAACCAATGCAGCAAAAAATAATCTGGCGGTTGCTTTTTTGTCCGGCGATGCTCATGCTTTGCCATTTGCGAATCATTCATTTGATCTGGTGGTTAGCCTGCGGATGTTGATGCATACCCCGGATTGGCGGCGTTGCATCGGAGAAATGTGCCGCGTTGCGCGCCGGCGCGTGATCTTTGATTATCCCCCGCTGATCAGCTTTGCTGCATTGCAAACGGGTGCGCGCCATGTCGCCCAATTCGCTGGCCGCCGCGTGGAAACGTATCATGTGATTCGAACGGGCGCGGTGCGATCGGTGTTACACGCCAATGGCTTTGAAATCGTGAAAATGAATCGCCAATTCGTATTGCCGATTGCATTTCATAAATTGATTGGATCGGCTCGCTTCACTTCCAATGCAGAGCGAACGCTCGCGGCAATTGGGTTGTTGCGTTTGATGGGATCGCCTGTGACAATTCTGGCAGAAATAACATAGCCTAAAAGATCGGAAAGCCCATGGCCTTCTCAAAGTCCATGGTGAACCCATGCTTTGTCATTTTTTTAACGCGAAGCACGCAAAGTTCGCTAAGATTCTTGTTTTTTCTTCGCGATCTTCGCGCCCTTGGCGGTTCGTTCTCTGATCTTGAGAAAACCATGTCGGAAAGCCACGGTTCACTTCAAAATATTTTAGAATTTCAATACGCTCCCTTTCCCCGCATGACGATCCATAATGTTTTGACACAAATCTCGATATCCAGCCAGATGGAATAATGGTTCACATAATATAGATCATCCTCGGTGTGCAAATGCATCGGCTTGTCGCTCCGCCCATGGATTTGCCACCAGCCGGTCAGGCCCTGGGGCACGGCGAAGCGTTGGCGTTGCCAGGGCTCGTACTTCTCCACCAGTTCCGGCAATTCGGGACGCGGCCCCACCAGGCTCATATTCCCCTCCAGGATGTTGAAGAATTGCGGCAATTCATCCAGGCTGAAGCGGCGCAGGAATTTCCCCAATCGGGTGATCCTCGGGTCATCCGGCCTTTTGTGGATCAGGTTCCCCTGTTCATCCCAGAACTCTGCATCTTTCTTTAATAGTTCTGCATCTCGTTGCATGGTTCGGAATTTGATGAAGTTGAACATCTTCCCGTTTTCCCCCATGCGTTTTTGGAAGAACAGTACCGGCCATCCGTCTATCAGTAGCACCAGCGGTCCGATTACCATCATGAGCGGCAGGAATGGGATAAGCAGCAGGATGGTGATGATCAGATCGAATCCCCTCTTGAGCATTCGTTGGTATTCATCCAGCGCGGGAGCGCGCAGGTCGAGCATGGGAATGCCGGCAAAATTTTCCACCACGGCCTGGTGCAGGGCGATGGAAAAATAATCCGGGATGATCCATACTTTAACGGGCATGTCGAAAAGGTCGGCCACCAGACGGTTGGTGCGGTCATAGGCTCTCAGTGGCAGGGCGATCACGAGATCGTCAACTTGATGATTTTCAACTATGGTGCGTGCCTCGGTCAGCGATCCAAAAATAAGGTCTGGCTCCTTCCGGCGTTTTTCCGCGTCGTCATCCAGGAAACCGATAAAGTGGAGATTCAGGTCCTCGTGCTCGAGAAGCTTGGATTGCATTTCACGTCCCACCAAACCTGCGCCTGCGATCAGGACGCGTTGCGGTTTCGCTAGTCCCTCCCGCACCGTTCGGAAATAAAGCCGGGCGGCTGAGCGCCAGAGGATCATGACTAAAAAGGCGGAAATCACAAAGATGATGAATAAGGCCCTGGATACCTCACGGAATGTAAAATACAGGATTCCGGCCATGCTGACCGCAGCCACCAGGCTGCCCAGCGTCAGGCTGGCAAACTCGTCCGCCACGCGTATGTTGCGCCTTCCATCATAGACGGAATAGATTGCAAAGATGGATACCCACAGTACGGAGAAAACAAAGTAAATAATGATGGGCAGGTTGGTGACTTCCTGGATCGGTGTGATGAAAGGCAGGGGATTCAATAAGGGGCGGATGGTGATGACCAGCCGGAGCATGATGGGGATGATGAGCAGGTCCATAAAAATGGAAAACACTGCAAAGTTGGCGGAAAATCTTCTGAGCATGGCTGATTATTCCTGTGGCAGAAACTCCGGTGAGGCTGGGCTTGCCTGGATTCTATCAGGTTGCAGGTCTTTCACCGTTTAGAAAGATCTGGCTTAGAACCAGTATGATGAACCGTGGATTATTATACAGGTAACGCTTCCATAGGCGGCGGGGTTCGTGAGTCAGGCGATGGAGCCATTCCAGTCCTCGTTTCTGCATCCAGGCTGGCGCCTGCGGCTTGGCTCCCGCATGGAAGTCAAAAGCCGCTCCCACTCCGATCATCACCGCCTCGATCTTATCCTTGTGTCGGGCCATCCACTCTTCCTGCTTTGGGCATCCCAGTCCGACTAGGAGTATCCGCACTCCGGAAGCATTGATCTCGTGGATGATCTGTGCATCTTCCTCGCTGGAAGTGGGACGGAAGGGCGGGCTGAACGAATACGCGATCTCTGCGGAAGGATACTCTTTTCTGATCTTGTTGACCAGGCGCTCCAGCACCTCCGGGGAACCTCCATAGAAGCCGATCGGGATGGAACTCTGTGCCGAAGCCTCGACCAATCGAATGGCTAGTTCAGGCCCGTAAACCCGTTCCTGCTCCGGGACTCCAAGGCGGCGCATGGCCCACACCAGCGGCATCCCGTCCGGTGTGACTAGGTCTGAGTGCTTTACAACTTCCATGAATTCCGGCGAATCATGCGCCTCCATGACCATATGAACGTTGGCCGCGCATACATACCGGCTCTCATTCTTTTCTGCCCAGGCTATGATTTGTGCAATTGCCGCTTGATAGCTGGTGGCCTGCACCGGGACGCCTAGAATCTTCATGGGGCTTCAATTGAAGGATCAGGCATTAAGTCTGGCTTTTTCATGAACGATAATCCGTATGGCAGCTGCTTGAACGATCAGCAGGAAGGCGAGCGAGGCCCAATTTCCCCACCATTCTGGATGGAAAACCTGGATCGCGTCTACCAAGGCTAGGGTCGAGATTCCAACCATCCCTCCCCCAAAAATTGCGTTCAGGGTCATATCGGAGAACTTCCACCGGCCTTTAATAAGATTCAATACGCTCCACCATCCCGCACACAGCATCAACGCTGTTGGCAGGATGGCTGTGTCCGCGTAGCGCGCCCAACTGATCACGGGAGATTCCGTAAGCAAGCCGGATACTCCCCTGACAAAAGCCAATGCCCATGGCAATAACAGGGATAGGCCGAGCACGAAGACCATATCCCAGCGTATGTTTTTTCGCTTGACCCAAAGTGTCCAGCCGGTTCCTGCTATTCCCAAAATTGTCAGCAATACTAGGAAGTAGGCGGACGCGGAAGGGACCAGCACCTTGTTTCCAGCCAGGCTGGCCCAAAACGTTCGGAACAGGTTTCCGGCGGTACTGCTGTAATACCAGCTGATTCCTCTCCAATCCAAAAGTGCATCCAGGATGAACGGCGGATTGAACAGGGCAGATAATTTGGTATTAAGCTTTTCTCCGATCCACGGCCGGAAACGCAGGCCGTTTTGCTCAGCAGAACCGTTTCGGATCAGGTTTTGGAATTTGTGGCCATCCCACGTTCCTGTTGAACCGTCCGCCTCGCTGAAATGGGGCGCTGTAGTCCCGTGTTCCGCCGGTACCAGGACTATGCCGTCTGCAAATATCTTGCTGGTGGCGGTTGGGAGGAAATATGGAATGGATATCGTGGCATAAAAGGCATCTTCAGGCACGCGTGTGACGAATCGGTAAAATGTCGGCTCCGTACTGAGTACGAGCATTGTTTGAGGCGACCTGGTTACACTTCCCTTCTCTGTGCCGTTGTTGTTGGTTGAAAATAAGATATGTGGTGAAGGGATTTGAGTGGTTTGATTTGCCCACAGCCATGCTCCCAACGTTATGTATCGGCCTCGTAGGGATTTGACAGCGTTCGGCGTGAGGCTTTGTAATAGCTGGCCGGAAGTGTTTGCCGTGGAGGGGTTGATTTGGAAAACATGGTTTCCCGCGGGGGCGTTGGCGGATTCAATTCGTAGCGGCGCGGTTTGCGCAGGACCTTGGTACCACCCTGTGGCCGTGCCGCCCTCCAGCAGGGCGAACGGCGCAATTAGCATACCCAGGATACTGATCCCGATCACAAACCAGGTGAATCGTCCGCGTAGCAGGCTGAAGATCAGCACGAAGGGGGCCAGCGCAAAGGTGAACCAGGCGGTATTTTTGCTCAGGTAGCAAAAGGCCAGTGTGGCTCCCATAAAGATCAAGCTTCCTATTGAGAACCCTCTCTTGATCAATCTCAGGCTCGCCCACATGAAGAGGGTGGAGGCCAGCACCGCAGCCACATCGTTGTTGACGGCCGTCATCACATCCACAAAGGCTGGTAGCAGCGCCAGAAATGCAGGTACCATCCAACGCAGGGGATGATCCTCTGCGATGATTTCGCCCATCGCGTACCAGGCCGCCAGCAGGATCAACAGGTATAGCAGGATCGAGACCGCCCGCGCCGCGAAATATTGGACCAGGATATTGGTGTGGTGCATCAGCCTTAATGGCAGGGAAGCCAGAAAATAATAGGCCGGTTCGCCGCCTACTTGTAGCACACCGATCGGGATCGGCCCTGCTCCTGAAAGATCGGGGTTTTCCAGCCGGGCTTTGTACCATCCGTACTTTTCCAGTGAATTCGCCATTTCCACGCGCATGGCCTGGTCGTATTGCCCGATCTTGGGCCAGGACGGCAGGTTGGCTGCCAGCCACGCATATTCAAAATGCCCCGGTTCGTCATAATGCCACCAGGGTGGGATGACAAAAGCAAAGAGTAAACTTTGCAGCAGGCCGAGCAGCAGAATCAAAACGATCGCCTTGTTTCGGATGTGTGCCTTGTCACGCGAAGTGATCCACGTTTTTGTGGATTGTAGGATTGTGGAAAAATTTGGCATCTTTGTCATTTTTTAGAGGATTAAATGTCCGTCCGGGATGGTTTTGTTGGCCGCTCGGCACTGATTGTACTATCTTTATTGCAGAATGACTGTAGTACATCTGTCTCGTAACGGGAATTTGTCCTCACTTGCCCGCTTTATTTTGTATTTATGACAAATTCATCCAAATATTGGACATTCGTCATTTGACGCCCCTCATGAGATGAATTAACTTATAGCAAATTTACCTTTGGAGAAAATGCCATGACCATGAAAATTAATGAAGACTGCATCGCCTGCGGCGCATGTATTCCCGAATGCCCGACCGAATCGATCACAGAAGGCAATGGCGTGCTCTACGTGATTGATCAGACCACCTGCGTCGAATGCGAAGGCCATTACGATTCGCCGCAATGTGTCACGGTCTGCCCCGTGGAATGTATCGTTAAAGCCGCGTAGTCAGGACCATAACAATTTACGGTCGAATTCAAGGATCTGCTGCTTCTTTTTAGCAGGTTGTTTTGATGCTTTGGGCCGCTTGCCATTGGATTAAACGATGGCAGGCGGCATTTTTTTAACTGCGGGCAGGATGGTTCCCGCCAGCCATCCCGGTTCGCGCACGCCTTCCTCCTTCCAACCCTCAGAACTTTCAACCCACATTCCGCACCCCTTTTCTGCAACCAGACCCAATTTCCGAAGTTTTCTGTCTGGGTGAAAGAACCGATAGGAAATCTGATGGTTTTACAGAATTTTCGGGTTCCGAGACCCACA
>Ga0182027_10001424_pt1 | contig 40089 bp, 33 predicted proteins | sample 712E1DmetaG_FD_121300 | JGI IMG/M metagenome (GOLD analysis project Ga0182027, IMG submission 121300) | Permafrost microbial communities from Stordalen Mire, Sweden - 712E1D metaG (Illumina Assembly) | ecosystem: Environmental > Terrestrial > Soil > Wetlands > Permafrost | place: Sweden...
TAAAATTCTTAAGTATTTCGGTACGTGAAATCAGTGTAATAAAATTCAGACCGCTTGTTGTCTGGTCAATATCTTTCTCACCAATTGATCGGGATGCCTGCTGAAACAACCTACCTTCAGATTCAAGACGGCGGGTTAATTGAGTATTTGGCAGTGCGTAAAGCAGGCTGATCATTGCCATGCAGATTCCTGATTTCTGTATGGAATTGATCATATTATCCGCAATCTGTTTGCTTTCACTGTCAAAACCAATAATATATCCTCCATTACTCACTATACCATACGATAAGAGTTTCCTGACAGCATCTTCGATCGGTTTGTTTACATTCTGGGTTTTCTTGTTCAGCTTCAAAGTATCATTTTCGGGTGTTTCAATACCAAGAAACACGTACCGAAAATCTACATCTTTCATTAACTGAAGCAATTCATCATCATCGGCCAGATTAATAGAGGCTTCGGTAGCAAAATAAAATGGATACCGGTGGTTTTTAGTCCATTTTTTTAATTCACGTAAGAGGTCTTTAGCCTTCTTTTTGTTACCAATAAAGTTATCATCGACTATGTCAACATGACCACGGTAACCTAAATCGTAAAGGGATTGGAGTTCTTTGATCACCTGTTCGGTTGACTTAAACCTGGGTATCCGGCCATATAGTTCAATGATATCGCAGAATTCACAATTAAATGGACACCCCCTGCTAAATTGAAGTCCGATCATAATATAATTCCTGAAATTAATCAGATCATATCTGGGAACAACAGCATTCAACATATTGGCCTTTCCCTCAGAAAAATATCTCCCGCTTTTTGCCCCCTTCTGCAAATCGTTTAAGAACATGGGAATGGTAACTTCTCCTTCTCCCAAGACTAAAAAGTCGGCCTCATGGTAAACATCAGGCTGTGAAGTAGGATCAGGACCACCAACCACAATAATGCGATCAAAATCGTGTACCCGCTTAATGAAATTGAGCATGCTTTTCTGTTGAGTAAGCATTCCCCCTGTACAGACAATATCAGCCCATTTCAAATGGTCATTTAGCAAAGGTTCAACGTTCTCGTCAATTAACCTGAATATCCAATGCTGGGGAAAGAGTGCAGCCACTGTAAGCAATCCAAGAGAGGAAGCCGGGTATTTTGCCCCAACCATGTCACAAACTTCTTCGTAATTCCAGAAACTAAATCCAGAAAATTTTGTTTGTACAAGAAGGCATTTAGTATGCCCACCAAGCAAATCCTTCATTTATATCCCTTATCATTATATAATACTGCAAAGATACTTGAATATCAAATACTAAAGATGGTGGACAAATCATTGATTTTGTCGAATTTAAATAATAGATATGTCAATGATGGAAAGAGAGGCCACGATTAATTTTTCACGTTAGTACTCTTTTTTTGGCACATAACTTAATTTTTTTTTGTACATGGTCTTATAATTGCTTATCCATCAAAGTCTCGACTTAACTCGGTCTGCAACCAAATTTAAATCTTATGACAACAATGCATAAGGATATTCGCGAGCAACGCTTAAGATAATTAGTTAATGACATATTTGAATACCCGGAAGAAAATGAAGGATTTTATTTTGGTATCTCTGATGAATTTAATAAATTAGCATAATGTGGAACAGCGTTTATATCAAAGAAAATGACACTTGACCATACTGTCCCGAATACAATGGTAATACAAGAGATAAAAAAATCTTGGATTAAGACCCCGAATCAATTATTTAAATTTAGAATATGAATGTATTATAGATGATGAAAAAACATGTAGGATAGTTAAAGCAGTATGACAAGAGTAGAAAAAATAAAAAGTTTGATTAAAAATATTCCTGATTTTCCGCAAAAAGGAATAATCTTTAGAGATATAACTTCTCTTTTTAATAGTGATTCAGGAATGACATTAGTTAGAGAAGAAATTGATGAATCAGTTGATAATAATAATTTAAAATTTAATAAAGTTGTAGCAATTGAATCACGAGGATTTATATTAGGAGCTTTGTTTGCCTATGTTTACAGAAGACCTCTCGTCTTAGCAAGAAAACCTGGTAAACTTCCGAGAGAAACTTTTCAAATAGAATATTCATTAGAATATGGAGAAAACACTTTATGTATTCAAGTGTCCGATATTCAAAAAGATGATAGAGTACTTATAGTTGATGATCTTATAGCTACCGGTGGATCAGCAAAAGCCGTTCGCGACATTATTGAAACTTTAGGTGGAAAAGTTACTGCATTTTATTTTTTAATTGAACTAGATGATTTTAAAGGTAGAAAACTTTTAGAAGGTTCTGATATAAAAATAACAACGAGTGTACATTATTAAAATAATAAATTAAATAGATTTTACAGCATTGTGGAAAAACAAGTGGCCTTGACCACATCTAGATGGAGTAGATTGACCACCTATCCCGGACAATAGTGAGCCTATTATTCTAGGGTAAAACTGAGCCGCTAGATTAACTAAAAATGACTAAGCCCGGTCTCAAAGTCCCAGCTGTACTATTGTTAATTAATATGCTGACATATAAACAGTTAGTATATAGTGGGAGTTCCTTTTTTAAAAGTAAAGATATTTTTGATCAAGCTGAAAAAAATATGGACAAGAGTACTTACTTTGAAAAACTTGAGGAATTAAGAAATATTGGAGAGATTTCAAGAACGAGAAAAGGAGAATATAAATAGATAATTATCTTATCAAAATCTAAAAGAAATTGATATCACAGGATAATACTTATTTTGAACATGATTAAAAGTAAGAGAAGGGTTTAAATGGATAATCGAACCTGAAATTCTGTGATTAATCACTGTAACAATTTCTTTATTCCTCCTATGACCTATTATCCAGATTGGAATCCCTCCTATCATTGCAACTGTCCCCATCAAAATTGAGCCTATAAAAATATCATAGGGAATCAAAGAGGCTGAATTCCCCGTTGACATTGAAGATAGGATATCTGTTATAGATAATATTATCAATCCCGTTGTACCCACTGAGACACTTGCAATGCCTCCGATTGTTAAAGCTTTTCCAATGTTCTTTAAATTCTTAGATTTTTGAAATAATAGTGACAATTCCTGTTGACTCAAATCAGAAAGGTCCTTGTTTTCATAGTACTTATCATACCACTGACCCTGCGAACTGAATATCAATACCCAACCAAATATTAACAAAATTACTACCCTTTTCATTAGTCATAATTTTTGTCGTTGATTATTAAGGTAGAATCAAATTTACATCATTTATTAACTGAAGTCAAATTAAATTCATCGTCCCTATTTGACTTTAAATGCACAAGATAAGTCAAAACAGATCTTAATTATATGCTTCCAAATCAATGCTAGGAAGTACTCCATCTTATTCTAATAGAATAATATAGCCTCTTCCTGTCTGAGAAAAATCTCGAGTGTGGTACAGGTACTTTTTTTAAACTACCCTCGTCATTCTAAAGATCTGAAAGATACCCCCCGTCTTCTCGTAGATAAATATTTGTTTCTCCAAACTATCTGGAAATTTTTACAGGATTAGAGAGTATCATGGTGTACGCCCTTCACACCCTCCCTTAGCTCTGTGATTTGGGAGATATCCGTGTGATCTGAGTTCACTCTTGGTTGTATGGATTTTTATTTTGCTTGTATCATTGTCTTTCTTAACTTTAACACAATTAATAACTAATATGACAAGTCTCATCCCAGGTTATGAATATGACATCTTCATCAGCTACCGCCAGAAAGACAATAAGCACGATGGTTGGGTTACTGAATTTGTCGATAATTTGAAAGGAGAACTCGAGGCAACTTTTAAAGAAGAGATCAGTGTTTATTTTGACATCAATCCTCATGACGGACTCTTGGAGACTCACGATGTTGATGCCTCGCTGAAAGATAAACTAAAGTGTCTCGTCTTTATTCCAATAATCTCCCGTACCTATTGTGATCCTAAGTCCTTTGCATGGGAGCATGAGTTCAAAGCATTTGTAGAACAGGCATCTCAGGATCAATTTGGATTAAAGGTAAAATTGCCTAATGGCAATGTTGCTAACAGGGTACTACCAGTTCGTACTCATGATCTGGATAATGATGATATGAAACTTTGTGAATCAATCATGGGAGGTGTGCTTCGTGGAGTTGATTTTATCTATAAAGAATCAGGAGTTAACAGACCTATTTCACTAAAGGATAATGAGGAGAAAAACCTGAATAAAACTAATTACAGAAACCAGATTAACAAAGTTGCGAATGCAATAAAAGAAATTATTGTTGGATTGAAAACAGATTCATTTTTTTCTGGTAATGAACAAAAAGAAGTTCTTTCAACTAAATACATGCGAGCCTTTCAGGAAAAATCCATTGCAGTTTTACCGTTTGTGGATATGAGTCCAGAGAAAGATCTGGATTATTTTTGTGATGGCATGGCAGAAGAAATTATTAATGCTCTTGCACATAATGAGAACTTAAAAGTTATCTCCCGCACATCAGCTTTTGCATTCAAAGATAAGAATGAAGATGTACGTGAAATAGGCAAAAGACTTGGTGTTGAGACATTACTAGAAGGAAGTATCCGGAAATCTGGTAACCGCATTCGTATAACAGCACAACTCATTAATGTTAATGATGGATCTCATATATGGATTGATCGTTACGATCGTGAAATAAAAGATGTTTTTGCTACACAGGATGAAATATCCTTGGCAATCTTGGACAACCTGAAAGTTAAGCTTCTAGGTGAAAAGAAAACAATGATTGCTAAACTCCATTCTGAAATTATTGAAGCTTACAACCTTTATTTGAAAGGCACTTACTACTGGCAAATGTTGACAGCTGAAGGATACAAGAAAGCCGCAGAGTGTTTTCAGCAAGCACTCCAAAAGGATCCAAACTATGCTCTCGCTTATGCCGGATTAAGTTATGTTACCGCGTACAGCACTGGATGGGGAAATCTTCCGCCAAATAAGGGATTTCCCAAAATTATTGAGTATATTAATAAGGCTCTGGAAATAGACAATACTCTTGCGGAAGCCTACTCCGGGCTTGCAGGGATTAATTTATATTATTATTGGAACTGGAAGGAAGCAGAACGGAATTACAAACATGCTCTTCAGATAAATCCAAACTCTTCTCAGATACATTTGGATTATTCGAATTTCTTGACGTTTAATAGACGGCATGAAGAAGCCATCTCCGAAGCAAAACGGGCCCAGGAGCTTGATCCTCTTTCAATCTATATTAATACATATATGGGATTTGCTTTTGATTACGCTGGCCAATATGACAGAGCAATAGACGAATATCGGAAGACCCTTGCAATAAATCCGAATTACTTCATAACACACTATCATCTCGGGAGAGCTTATTCTGGAAAAGGAATGATCAAGGAATCTATAACTGAATACGAGAAAGCAGTTGACATTTCAGATGGAACACCATTACCAATATCAGTCCTTGCATGTGGTTATTATCTTATAGGGAAAAAAGATCAGGCAGACAAATTATTTGAAAATTTATTAAAGAGAGCTGAGGCCGAATATGTGCCTGCAACAACCATTTATCTGATCTATAGAATCAGGGGAGAAGAAGTAATGGCTTTGAATTGGCTGAAGAGAGCCTGTAATGAACATGATATATTGCTCCCCTGGTTCAGGGCTCATCCTTTTCTTATTCCTGAAGGATCGAGTTATATGAAACTGTTAGAAGAAATGGGTCGGGGTTTTTAGTTGGTAAAAGTCTGATCCATTTTCATCACAAGGAGTAAAGCCGTTGACGTTGATCATAGTCAGGTTGAATTAACTGACCTCTAAACTCGGAGTTAAATATTTGTTGTTTTGTTATGTTAAGAGCAATTTGACCGGTCAAAGCGGTCAATATGTCAGTTTTTTGTAATAAGATTCCATCCATCTGAGTTAATTCTTAGATGGATGGTATATTATTAATAAAATTAACAGCTATTTAATTTCTCTGGTGTATCTTTGATAAAGGATTAAAGTGTTATTGTACTATCATAATCATTAATTTATGAAAACACAAAAACATTTTCTTGTTCTTCTCTATCTTTTCTTGCCTTTTATATCTTTTTCTCAGGGTTTTCTGATTACTCCTCCCAAACTGGAATTCGATGGCAAGCAATTGCTCATTTCCTATGATCTTATAAACAAAAGTCAAACAGAACAATTCTATGTATGGGTTGAAATGGAGAAGAAAAATGGTGAGCCTGTCGGGATGAAATCTATTTCAGGAGATGTTGGAGATAATATTAAAGCGGGTAATAACAAGCAGATTAGCTGGATACCGGGAAAAGATTCCGTATTTCTAAACGAAATGGTTTTTGTTGAAGTTAAAGCTGAGAAATATGTCAAATCTTTCAACAAAGGCTCAATGATACTTTTATCAACAGCTGTTCCGGGATTGGGACAGACAAAGATAAGCAAAGGGAAACCATACTGGCTGACGGGAGTAGCCGCTTATGGAGCCCTGGCCGGTGGTTTCATTCTTCACAATAAATACATTAAGACTTATGATTCCTACAAAATTGAAGAAGATCCTTTAATAAGAAATAATCTGTTTAATCAGGCTCAAAAACAGATGAATCTTTCTAATGCATTGATTGTCTCCGGAGCAGCCATATGGGTTGCAAATCTCTTATGGGTGGCTGTAACACCGGATAAGTACAAACCCTTTCAACACATAAAGCTTACAGTAGATCAATCAGCCGGCCCTTATAAGGGAACTACGTTATTCTCATTGAAATTAACCTATTGATTATCATCGAAATGAAAAAGTCAATTTTTGTTTTAATACTTTGCATTTCGCAGATGATGAATATTTCCGCACAGATTGTCAGCAGCGGAAAGGTTTCTGTTCTCATAAATAATAAACAGAAACCGGAAGTTAAGCAGAATAAGCCACCTGTTATTGAGCCAAACAACACCATTGTGCAGCCTGCAGCTTCCATGGAGTTGCCGATTGCCGGGGGAAAATATTATGCACTGATAATTGGAATAAGCCATTACGACGACCCCCTGATAAATGAACTTGACAAACCAATCAAGGATGCTGAGTTGTTTTATAATACAATTACTACAAGGTACACTTTTGAAAAAGAAAATGTTAAGCTACTTCGTAATGCGACGATGTCAGAGATGGTGGATGCCCTTGATTTTTATGCAAAAAGGGTTACCTCTGTTGATAATTTTCTGATTTTTTATGCCGGGCATGGAGTATGGGAAGCTTCTTCGGAGATTGGCTTCTGGCTTCCATCCGATGCCAGGAAGAGCAGCAAACTTGCGTGGTTCAGAAACAGCACGCTCCGTGATTATCTCCGTGAGATAAAATCAAAACACACTTTGCTTGTAAGTGATGCCTGTTTTGGCGGTTCAATATTTAAGTCGCGCAGTGCTTTTACGGATGCTACGCTTGCAATAAATATGCTTTACGAGTTACCCAGCAGAAAGGCAATGACGAGCGGAACCCTTACAGAGGTGCCCGATCAGAGCGCTTTCCTGAAATATATGATTGACAGATTGCAAAACAATTTTGAAAAATACCTCTCCTCCGAACAGTTGTTTGGGAAGTTCCGGATGGCTGTAATAAATAATAGTAATGTACTGCCACAATTTGGTGTGATCCAGGATGTAGGGGATGAAGGAGGAGATTTCATTTTTATCCTCAGATAATATAAAAACAGTTTTTCTATAATATTTACCGGTAACTCAATTGCCATGAAAAACAATGCTCCAAAGTTATTTTTTCTGTTGTGCCTTTTGCTGTGTTTAATAATTCCAGCAACCTGCAAGAAGCTTGAAAAGGAGATGTTGGTTACAACAGGAGCGGTATCCGGTATTTCGACCAATTCTGCAGAAGCTTCCGGTGATGTAATAGACCTGGGAGCCGGAGCCACCCAGCATGGACATTGTTATGCAACAACACCTAATGTAACTGTTATCGATTCAACAACAAAATTGGGGGTACCTCCAGCAGGCGGTTTTACAAGTTAGGTAAAAAACCTCGTAGCAGGGACAAAATATTACATCAAAGCATATTTAAGCAAAGGAAGTGTGACCGTATATGGGGATGAGATCTCTTTTACGACTGTTACAGCATCGGTTCCTACGCTGACGACTTCAGCGATTACATCCATAGCAGCAGCTTCAGCCAGCAGCGGCGGAAATATAAGCAGCGATGGCGGAGCTCCAATTACTGCGAGGGGAGTTTGCTGGAATACTTCAACGGGTCCAACCACAGCAAATAGTAAAACTACTGATGGAACAGGTTCAGGCAGTTTTACAAGCAGCCTGACAGGATTAACAGCTAATACGACCTATTATGTCCGGGCATATGTAACAAATATTGCTGGAACAGCTTACGGGGATGAAATAAACTTTACGACAAATGCCCCTACACTTCCCTCAATATCTACGACATCAATATCAGGAATAACTCAAAATACTGGTGCCAGTGGCGGAAATATAAGCAGTGATGGCGGAGCCCTTGTAACTGCTAGGGGTGTTTGCTGGAATACCTCAACAGGGCCTACAATAGCTAATAGCAAAACTACCGATGGAACAGGTACAGGTAGTTTTACAAGTAGCCTGACTGGACTTACTATTAATACCACTTATTATGTCCGGGCCTATGCAACCAATAGCGTTGGCACAGCTTATGGAAATGAAATAAGCTTTACGACAAATGCCCCTTCACTTCCCTCAATATCTACGACATCAATATCAGGCATAACTCAAAATGCCTCTGTCAGTGGAGGGAATATAACCGATGATGGCGGAGCCACCGTTATAGCACGTGGAGTATGCTGGAAGACAACCGCCAATCCTACAATTACTGATCTTAAAACAATTGATGGATCCGGGACTGGTTCATTCTCCAGTAATATAACCGGGCTATCTCAATTAACAGCATACCATGTAAGGGCTTATGCAACTAACTCTGCTGGTACTGCTTATGGTGCTGATGTTACTTTTACTACAATATGCGCTCCTACTATTAATACTACAACGGTCTCATCAATTGCTATTACCACTGCTACCTCCGGTGGCAATGTTACTTCAGATTGCGGGTCACCAGTAACGGCTCGTAGTGTATGTTGGGACACATTCAATAATCCTACAATCGCCGATCCAAAAACAATCGATGGATCCGGGACGGGTTCATTTACAAGTAATATAACCGGGTTGACGCCAGGAACTTTATATCATGTCAGAGCTTATGCTACTAACGCTGGAGGTACTGTCTATGGAACTGATGTATCGTTTTCAACATTATGTCTTCCCTCAATCACTACTACAGCACTCTCGTCAATTACTGCTACCACTGCGACCTCAGGTGGAAATGTTACATCAGATTGCGGGTCAACAGTAGTAACACGTGGAGTATGCTGGAGCACATCTGCTAATCCTACGATTGCTGATTCAAGAACATATGATGGCTCAGGGATTGGTTCATTTGCCAGTAATATAACAGGGTTAACGCCAGGAACCACATATCATGTAAGAGCTTATGCTACCAACGCAGCAGGTACAGCCTATGGAGCTGATGTTGCATTTACCACAGTAGGCCTTCCCTCTATAACTACTGCACCAATATCATCATTTACAAACGGATCAGCTACATGTGGTGGGAATATAACAAGTGATGGAGGAGCTCCTGTTACTACGAGAGGTATTTGCTGGAGTATTGCTCCAGGTCCGACAACTTCGAATAGTAAAACATCTGATGGTACAGGTATAGGTAGTTTTGTCAGTAGTTTGACTGATTTATTGGGCAATACAACTTATTATGTTCGTGCTTATGCGGTTAACAGTGTTGGAAAAGTTTATGGAAACGAAATAACATTCACAACTCTTTCACCATCTGTACCTACTTTAAGTACTACTTCAATAACATCAATTACAACTACAACAGCTACCAGCGGTGGAAACATAGCTAATAGTGGAGGATCTCCTGTGACCTCCCGTGGTGTATGCTGGCGTACAAATGCCAATCCTACTATTGCTGATGCAAAAACAACTGATGGGATAAGTACAGGTTTATTCACGAGCTCTTTGACTGGATTAATCGCAGGTACAACTTATCATGTCAGGGCTTATGCAACCAATTCAGTAGGCACAGCATATGGGGAGGATATGACTTTTACAACAATTTCACCCACTGTCACCGATATAGATGGGAATGTATATGATGCAATAACCATTGGGGGACAAATCTGGATGAAAGAAAATTTGAAAACCGTAAGATACAACGATGGGACAACCATACCATTGCAAACAGACAATACAACATGGTACAATCTGACTACAGCGGCTTATTGCTTTTACAATAATGATCCAACGACTTATAAGGACACCTACGGCGCTTTGTACAACTGGTACGCAGTTAACACTATGAAGCTTTGCCCCACAGGCTGGCATGTCCCCGCCAACGCTGAGTGGACAACACTCATTAACTTTTTAGGAGGAGTACAATTGGCAGGAGGGAAAATGAAAGAAGTCGGTACAACCCATTGGAATAGCCCCAACACAGGCACTAACGAAAGCGGCTTTACGGCGCTTCCCGGCGGTGACCGTGAATACAATGGTTTATTCGGCTGGATAAATATCATGGGTTACTTGTGGTCAACTACAGAGTTCGGTACGACCTCCGGATGGCAAATTATGATATCATACAGTTCTGATAATGCAAATCAAAATTACGACTATTTGAGTTTTGGTAAAAGCGTCCGCTGTTTGAGGGATCAATAGACTATGTGATTATTTGATAAAACCACCGAGGTAAAAAGGTGTTCGGGTTGCTCTCTTTATGTTGCATGTTGAAAATCTCATGTCTAAGGTATGCAACATAAATCGCAACCCTCACTATTGATAAGTGCGAGCCTGCTGCAGCCAATTTAAATCGGCACTACCCCACTTCATATGCCGAAAATTTTCTGCTACTCGCCACGGCTCGCGCCAGCCGGAAGATGATTAAGGGTATTTGGGAAGTTATTTGTTAGACAAATGATATAGAGTCTTAAGAAAACTGTATTGTATAAAAAGTATGTAATAATATTAATAAGTTAAAAAAAAGGTCTTAATTTAAAAACAAGGACTAATATAAAATAATTATCATCTGTTATTACACGGCTTATATATTGCACTTGTTGCAAAATCGACAATTAATGCAGGCCAAAATATCAAAATGTCAGCAATTAAAGCACCGACATGAACTTCTCTCGCAGGTTGTCCAACGGCAGGTTTAGTCCTCTGACAGGTTGATGCTGGGCCACAAAATATAATTGCACAAGAAGGTAGAATAACGATTAATAAAAACATTAATCCTAAAAACATAATTTTAATTTTTTTCATAGCAAAAAAGATTTAATTAATAAATGAAAAAAAGTTCAGAACTTTTTTATTACAGTAGTCCCTGATATTTGGTCGTGCCATATTTGTTTTTTGTCGTTTAAAAAGATACTTAAACCTTCAAAAGGAATGAATCTGCTTAATGTTCTTACAAAAATTTTTAATAAAGAGGGTCTATTTAAGGAATTATTATCAACAACTTTTGTTTTTGTAATTAGCTTACCTATTGTAGTTGAGGTTAATAATTCAAAAATAAAATAATATGAAAAGTATAATATAAATGTAATTAATCTGTTGTTTTGAGGGCTATATACTTTAAATGAAGGCAGATAATTTTTTAATATTAATATTACAATTATTGCAATAATTGTAAATGCTAACATATCTATTAAGAAATTAATAAATCGTGTAGAAATTTTAATTTCATTTTTTTTCATTATAATAAATATTTAGTCTATTTACTTGTCAGACTTGATTTAAACAAATATAGAAAATATTTATAATATAAGTCAAATATATTTCACACCTATTCTTGTAAAGTACAATAATGCTAATGTGTGTGTTTATTGTAGGATTGTTTAGCTGATAGTTGATCCTCCCTTAAAAGTGGCAGTATGTGCCCTTGTACGTAGGTGAATAATTGGTGTTATTCCCTACTGGCTGGTACTCTGCTATCAACTCAGTATCTAAAGGGCTTTCAGGCGGTTTCTTTTTTATCAGGTACTCAAAATGTTCATAAATGCTCCTCTAACAGAGTGAAAAATCCGTTTAAGGACAATAGCTGGAAATCATATAAATTAATAGTAAGTGCAATTGGAGCTTTTTAAAACTACTGAAAATCAACAGTGCTAAATCCATCCATCAGGTCTAAAAGATTTTGTTGGATGGATTTTTTTGAGTTGCATTTTGTTTAAACAAATTGTAAATTTGATAATGTTCATATTTTGAGAAAGTTAAACATAAAATGATACCACATGAAAAATATGATCAGAATTTCAGAAGTAATCCTATTACTCATTTTATTTAACTCATGTAAAAAGGATAGGCCTACACTACCTACTGTTACAACAACAGCAGTGACAGAAATTTCTTATACAAATGCTACTTCAGGAGGAGATGCGACAAACGACGGAGGAGCTCCTATCGTTTCCAAAGGTGTATGTTGGAATACAACAGCAAATCCAATAGCATCAAACAGTAAAACTACGGACGGAACAGGTACGGGAACATTTACAAGTTTAATAACCGGATTGACTACCGGCTCAACTTATTATGTTAGAGCTTGGGCCAAAACCAGCGTAGGAATTTCTTATGGAAATGAGATAAGTTTTGCAACAAATCCCTTTACGGATCCGATTTTTTACAACAATAATGGTAAAATAATAAATGCTGTTTGTTACGGTCCATTTCGAGACGGGCAAGCGCCGGGTAGTGTTCTCACTGAAACTCAGATAAAGGAGGATTTGCTGATAATAAAAAACCATTGGGATGCAATCCGTTTGTATACTTCCGACGACAACAGCGAAAAAATTTTGAAAGTGATTTCAGATAATAGCATTGACCTTAAAGTGATGTTGGGAATCTGGATTTCGGGAAAAACGCCGATAGACAATGCCTCTCAGGTTGATAGAGCAATTGTTTTGACTAATACTTATCGCAATATTGTTCAGGCTGTTAGTTGTGGAAATGAAATTTTTATAAGTCCGGAATCAGATATTTATGTTTCGAATACAAACGAAATTGCCGGATATTTGAATAAAATTCATGACCAAACTACTGCTCTGGTTACTATTGACGATCTGTATTCCGTTTGGTTAGACCCTAAATATAGCGATATGGTAGCACTTCAGGATTTTCTTGCAGTACATATCTATGGACAAGCGTCTAACGTTTCCCTTGAAAACACTGTATCATATATAAATGACTCATTTAACGAGTTGAAAACACAGTTTCCTCAGAAACAAGTATTGATTACAGAAACCGGCTGGACAACCAGCAAAAATGCCGGACAATTTAATCCCGTTACCGTTGCCGATGAAGTTTCGCAAAAACAATTTTATACGGAATGTCAAAAATGGAGCAATTCAAATAAAGTACCCATTTTTTATTTCGAAGCATTTAACGAGCGTTGGAAAGGAGCAACAGCAACCGAAGCCGAAACAAACTGGGGTTTTTACTATGCCAATCGTACACCGAAATTAGTGTTTCAAGTGGGAAAATAAATTTGTTTTCGGTAATACTAAGGTTTAATTTTAATAGTTCTTAAATGCGCTTTTTAAAATTGAAATAAAAATTTGGAGATCAGTGCCCACTTTAAAACCTGGGCGACATCTAAAAACCAAACAAGTAGGACAAAATTTAATAAAGAAACAAAATGAAAACATCTATTAGAGTATTTCATTGGTTACCACGGATTATCTGCATTTTGGCTATTCTCTTTGTTAGTATATTTGCAACCGATGCTTTTGCACCTGGCCTCACTATCTGGCAACAGCTTGGAGGTTTCTTGATCCAGCTCATCCCATCCTTTATCTTACTGGCTTTTCTTATTGTGGCTTGGAAATGGGAACTTATTGGTGGCATTATCTTTGTGGTGATAGGCCTTGTCACGAGCCCACTTGTCTTTATGTTGAATCATAATAGGAATCACTTCTCCATTGATACAAGCCTAAAAAACGTCCTTATAATTACTTTCCCATTCATCGTTGTAGGTGTTCTTTTCATTATAAGTAATTCACTGAAGAAAAAGAATCTTAAGAAAGCATGATAATTCAAACAGCATACATCATGCTGTATAAATGTTAATTAAGGTTACCAGAACGTTACTATGGAGTGCAAAGTATCGTAATGGTAAGTTGTGTGTGTCTTTTGGCTATTTATCAAACCAGAACCCCAGTAACCAGGCATTTCAAAGGAGGTTGCAGTGAAGAAAGAACGATAATTGAATTTATAATTCGGAATATTGTATTACAATTGAAATTTACTTTTAATTTTGACGTTTGTTTTATCGCTTACATTGATAAATCTGGATAAGCTGATTGTTTGACAAGCAAAAGATCACGGAGTTCATTTAAAAATAAATTATTATGCTAGATTTTAGTAGCCCAATGCACCTGATATTAATACTCCTTGTAGTAGTGTTATTATTTGGCGGGAGAAAGATTCCCGAATTGATGAAAGGAATAGGGGAAGGGATGAAAGAATTCAAAAAGGCATCGCGTCTTAATGATGAACCTGAAAAAAAGGAGACTGAAGTAAAAGACTCTGAGATTAAAGTCCCGGAGAAAAAATAATTGGAGGTCTTCTGATAGTAAAATTTCCTGTATTATTCAATATGGGATTTTATTTATGTATAAGAAAGGGTGATTTTGAGCTCTCTCTTCCTGTTTTATATTCAGAAAAATAGTAATGTTGTTTAAGGAATTATAGAAAATCTAAAGGATTGGTATTTCTTCAGGTAATAGAAAAACATATATAGTATCTTGGTATTAATATTGATGAGGAGAATAAAAAAAATTTTGCTGACCATTTTATTTATAATACTCCTGATTCTGATGTTAAAAATTGTATCAGTTCTGGGAAAAGTTATAGGTTTGCTCGTTCTGTTAGTAGTAGTCCTGTTATTTGGAAGTCTGCTGATTTAAAAATTCAAACAGTGGAAATTTGTCTAACTTTGGATTATATAAAGAGTGCTGTAAAATCTTTCAATATAAAAGACAATTCGTTTTGACAGTTCATTATCAATAATGTAATCATAATAAAAAAGGAAAATGACCTATAGACCTTTAAAAGAACGTTACGATAATATGAATTACAGGCGCTGCGGAAAAAGCGGAATCAGATTGCCTGAAATTTCACTGGGTTTGTGGCATAATTTTGGATCTGTTGATGTTTTTGAAAATTTCAGGAAGATCCTTTGGAGAGCTTTTGATGCCGGAATAACTCATTTCGACCTGGCAAATAATTACGGCCCGCTTCCCGGATCAGCAGAGGAAAATTTCGGAATAATCCTGAAAAAGGATTTCAGCTATTTACGAGATGAAATGATCATATCAACTAAAGCAGGTTGGGAAATGTGGCCTGGCCCTTATGGCGATTTCGGTTCACGAAAATATCTGCTTTCAAGTCTCGACCAGAGTCTTAAGCGAATGAATCTGGAGTACGTTGATATATTCTATTCGCATCGTCCCGATCCGGAAACTCCACTCGAAGAGACAATGGGAGCGTTGGCTCAGGCGGTTCACCAGGGAAAGGCGTTGTATGCGGGGATTTCAAGTTACCCTGCTGATCTTACAAAAAAAGCTGCAGAGATACTTAAAGAGATGCATGTTAATTGTCTTATTCATCAACCCAGGTATTCAATGTTTAACAGATGGGTTGAAAATGGTCTGCTAGACGTGCTTGAAGAAACGGGAATAGGCTGCATCCCGTTCTCCCCGCTGGAACAGGGATTACTTACCAACAAATATCTGAAAGGTATACCTGTTGATTCAAGAGCGTACAAACCACACGGATTTCTGAAAATTGAAGATGTAACCGGACAAAGAATTTCAAAAGCAAAGCGACTTAACGAGATCGCAGCAAAACGTAATCAATCTCTCGCCCAGATGGCGATAGCCTGGCTGCTAAAAGATCCACGGGTAACATCAGTACTTATTGGCGTAAGTAAAGTTGAACAGCTGGATGATAATCTTAAAACACTTAATAATCTTAATTTCAGTGAGGAAGAGCTGAAGAATATTGAGTTTATCCTGAACGAAAAATGAATATTAAATTAAAGAGATTTTTTTTAAATCCTTTCAATCTCTTACTGACTGCCTGGGGAATTTTAAACCTGTTGCAGGCCCGGTTTACCACATTAAATAATGATGAAGCATATTACTGGATGTATTCAAAAAACCTTGCATGGGGATATTTTGATCATCCTCCCATGATCGCATTAATGATCAGAATCGGGTATTTTTTCTTTCACAACGAACTGGGAGTAAGGCTTATTGTTGTATTGAGCCAGTTACTTGCTTTTTGGATAATATGGCTGCTTACCAATAAAGAACAACATAAGAAAAAAGAGAACATTTTGTTGTTTTTTATAATAGCCGTGATACTACCAGTTTGTAATATATATGGATTTATCTCTACTCCTGATGCCCCACTGATACTATTCTCAGCGATTTTTCTCCTGGCATATAAACGGTTTTTAGAGAATGAGATCTGGCAGAATACACTTTTTCTTGGTATTTCAATAGCTGCCCTGATGTACAGTAAATATCATGGTGGACTTTTAATTATACTTGTCATCCTTTCAAACCCTGCGTTACTGAAAAATTTCAAATTCTATTCAGCAGCATTTCTCTCCTTATTATTATTCTTTCCACATCTTTTCTGGCAATATTCAAACGATTTTCCCTCAGTCAAATATCATCTGATCGAAAGAGTATCTGCTTTTAATCCAAGGCATGTTCCTGAATATCTGGCAAGCCAGTTTTTCTTTAATAATCCGTTTATCCTTGTGTTATTAATATGGATTATGATTAAAGTAAGGTCTAAGAATTTGTTTGACAAGGCACTATACTATATTTTTGCAGGGTTTTTAATATTCTTTTTCATTTCAAGCTTTCGTTATCGTGTTGAGCCGCAATGGACTGCTCTGATAAGCATTCCTATGATAATTATTTTGCTTAACAATGTTGAATATAAATCCTGGATCAGAGGTTATCTAAAATGGATCGCAATTATTCTGTTTCCTCTTTTTCTATTGGCCAGGTTAGCATGTATGGTTGATTTTTTGCCAGTGTCCTTTTTTAAAAATGAGTTTCATAAAAAGAAACAGTGGGCCAGGGATATAAGTATGCTTGCGGGCGACCGGCCCGTCGTATTCACCAATGCGTATCAACGCCCATCGGTATATACATTTTATACGGGGAAATTTGCGCATACCCTCGATAACATGTCTTATCGAAAAACACAATATGACTTATGGGATTTTGAAGAAAGGGTCCACGGCAAGGAAGTTTTATATGTTCCGCACTTTTTTGCAGATGACTATAAGGAGAATCTGACCAAACAGATACTGTCTGACGGCGACTCTGTTTTTGTAAGAGTTTATAAAGATTTTCAGTCGCTGCAACGGGAATGTGTGATATTAAATGATGATCAATATACATTCAGCAGAACCGGAGTTAATACAATTCATTTAAAGATCTTCAATCCATACCCCTTTATGATCGACTTCAGGCATAAAGAATTACCGGTAGTTTTCCAGATAGCATTCATAAAGAAAGGGAATATGGAGGTTAAAGAGAAACTCGAACTGCCTGATAATATTTCAAAATTGAACGTGGGGGATACAATTTCAGTAGATTGTAAGTTCACTATTGAAGATTTGCCGCCAGGTAGCTATGAGCTTGCTATTTGTTCAGAGACCGGAATTCTATATGACACATATAACAGTAAATTCAAAAAAGCAAAAATCAATGAGTAAAATTGAGGTAATAGTTAGCTGTGAAATTCCATAGTGATGTTACCATAATAGCAAGGAATTTGGCAAAATAAAACCTGAGTTTCTTTTCAAACAGATAGATAACCAGGTTATTAATAATAAGACCAATTAACGAAATTATTAAGAATGTACTGTATTCAAGAAGAACTTTTGGATTATTGCTCTGAAATGTCCAGAACCTGTTAAACAGATAATTTGAACTGGCAGCTATTGTGAAACCGGCTGAGTTTGAGATGTATCTGTTTACTTTGAGTTTTTCTTTAAGTAGAATGGTTATTGAAAAATCAACAATCATTCCCGAAAACCCGACAATTATAAATTTTAAAAACTTGAAGATCATTCGGAAGTTTTAATATTTCGGCAAGGTCCAGCCATTGTGGTATTCAGGGACGATAAATTTGTTAGCTGTACTTGTCTGAAACGCCTGCTTTGTATCATCCCAGCTTACCTTTTCGCCTGTGCGGAATGCAATATTACCCATCTGGGCAACAAGGGCCACATCCCTGCCTACATTAATACCTGCATTAAGTTTCCGGGGTGTATTGTTTTTCAGACAATCGAGGAAGTTCTTTACATGAAGATCAAGGCCGACACCAACATTCTTCTGGACAGGAAGTTCTTCAATTCTTTGTTTCTCAGGGATTACCTCCCAGCCGTTACGGTCGAGAACCAGCGTACCATTTTCTCCAATATATGACATTCCGTGAGGTCTTTTCCAGTTTCCGAGACCTATACCTATTGTGTGCTCCCAGATCATAGTAAAATCCTTGAAATCATAAACTGCTGTCATAGTATCCGGAGTTTCCATAGCATCATCGGGAAAGGCATATTTACCACCGATCGCCATTACAGATTCCGGAACAGTTTTTCCCATTCCATATAAAATATAATCTATTAGATGAACTCCCCAGTCAGTCATAACTCCTCCGGCATAATCCCAATACCATCTCCATGTTAAGTGGAAACGGTTTTTATTAAACGGACGTTTTGGAGCCGGACCTAGCCACATATCATAATCCACTCCGTCGGGAACCGATGAATCGGGGACTTTAGGAACGGCCCCTTTCCAATCTACGTACGACCATGCCTTGCAAGTGCGGATACGACCAAGTTTTCCTGATTTCAGATAATTTATTGCATCAACAAAATGGGGTTGGCTTCTTTGCCATTGGCCTACCTGTACAATCTTTCCGTGTTTTTTAACGGCTTTCTGCATTATGTTTATTTCGGCAATGGATTTCCCGATCGGTTTTTCAACATAGGCATGCTTACCTGACTCGAGAGCATCAACCAGAATCAGACAATGCCAGTGGTCGGGCGTTCCAATTATGACGACATCAATATCTTTATTCTCGAGCATCTTGCGGTAATCGACATAGAGTTTAGGTTTTGGGAAGCCAAGTTTAACCAAAGCATCGGTACGACTGTTCAGAACATTTCGATCTATATCGCATAATGCAACACACTCTACCTCAGGGTTATTCAGGAATGAAGTAAGGTCATTAAATCCCATGCCATGTGCACCAATGAGGCCGACATTTATCTTATCATTTGGAGAAACACCTATCCTGGCTTTTGAAAGTGAATTAAAAGGAATAACACTTCCTGCAGCCAGAACTGAGGCTGTCTTGATGAAATCTCTTCGAGTGGAACTCATGATGGATTGATTTATATGTCTGGCAAGGTAATATATTAATTCAAAATGGTCAATCGGCAAATTATTAAAATTCATTAAATGGGATTTAAATATAATGATATAATAAATGTAGATGCACCCAGTTGGACGCACATATTGTAAATTGATTTAATTATTGTTGGTTTGATAATAAATTTCTAAATTTACTTCCTACACCTGTTTACAATATCTTGTTTTTCGCTGCATATAAAAATAAAGTGAAAGTGTAATTTTCAAATAGTATTTAAAATCAACACAATGAAAAATTTTAAACTTCTTTATGTTTTAGTTTTCTGTGGATTTGTATTTACGGTTAGTTCTGCTCAGATCCAGAATTCTGATAAGCCGATTCCTGCTGATCCGAATATAAGAATCGGTAAGCTGGATAACGGAATGACGTATTACATCAAGGCAAATAAAAAGCCTGAGAAAAGAATGGAATTAAGGCTTGCAGTAAATGCAGGATCCATATGTGAAACACCTGGACAGCAAGGTTTAGCTCACTTTTGCGAGCATATGTGTTTTAATGGCACCAAAAACTATCCCGGTAATAAAATGATCGACATGATGGAATCGCTTGGGGTTAAGTTTGGTGCAGATCTGAATGCATATACCAGTTTCGATGAAACAATTTATATGCTAAAAGTTCCTACTGACTCAATTGAGTGGATCAACAAAGGTTTCCGGGTATTGGCCGACTGGGCGCACCAGGTCAGTATGGAAGATAAAGAGATCGATAAAGAGCGGGGTGTGATAACTGAAGAGTGGAGGTTAGGTTTGGGTGCTGAAGATCGTATGCGAAAAAAATATATACCAATCATTTTGAAAGGGTCAAGATACGCTGAAAGACTTCCAATAGGTAAAATTGACGTGATAGAGAATTGTCCACATGATACCCTGCGGGCTTTCTATAAAACATGGTACCGTCCGGATCTGATGGCTGTTGTTATCGTTGGGGACATTGATCCGAATCTTGCTGAAGAAAAAGTGAAAGCATACTTTGACAGTATTCCAAAAGCACACAATCCCAGAACCAGGCTCGAATATAATGTTCCTGATAATGATGAACCATTAATTAGTGTGGCAACAGACAAGGAAGCTTCGGGTTATAATGCTACAATTTTTTATAAACATCCTAAATCAGATAATGTGACATATACTGATTATCGGAACCAGTTGATGAGATCAATATATACCGGTATGTTAAATAATCGTCTCGAGGAGATTGCTCATAAACCCGAAGCTCCTTTCTTATATGCCGGAGCAGATTATGGACCATTTGTAAGCCGTTCACTTGATGTTTATTCTTTATATGTAGGAGCAAAGGAGAACCAGATTGAAAAAAGCATTGAAGACATTCTGACTGAGAATGAAAGAGTGCATCAGTTTGGTTTCACTTCAACTGAACTTGAACGAGAGAAAAAAGACCTTCTTTCGATGTACGAAAAGTTGGCAAAAGAGTCTGATAAAACCGAATCAGTATCATATACCGACGAATTTATCAGAAACTATCTGACTCAGGAATGTATTCCCGGTATACAGAAAGAATTTGAGATAGTAAAAGAATTTCTTCCTGGCATAACTCTGGAAGAGATAAATAAACTTGGTCAAGAATGGACCACCGATAAAAATATGGCTGCTCTCATTACTGCACAGCAGAAAGAAGGTGTCAAAGTTCCTACTGAGGAGCAGGTGAAAGATATTATCAAATCAGTAAAGACAAAGAAAATTGAAGCCTATGTTGATAAAGTTTCAGATGTTCCTCTTTTAGCTGTACCGCCTGCTGGCTCGAAAGTGGTTAAAAGAACAGATGATCAAAAATTTGGATTTACTGAACTGACTTTTGGGAATGGGGTTAGAATGATCTTAAAAACGACTGATTTTAAGAATGATGAAATTGTTTTGTCAGCTTATAGTCCAGGAGGCATTTCATTATATCCCGATGGTGATGTAATGTCTGCAACTATAGCTTCTACAATAATTGTTCAAAGCGGGTTAGGGGATTATGATTTTACAGGATTGCAGAAAAAGCTTTCAGGGAATACTGCGAAACTTAATCCTTACATAAGCGATCTCAGAGAGGGTGTTAATGGAAACTGCTCTCCGAAAGACCTTGAAACAATGCTTCAGCTCAATTATCTTTATTTTACAAAAATCCGAAAAGATGAAAACGCCTTCAATGCTTATATCTCACGTATAAGGAACATGATAAAACCAATGAGGGCAAATCCACAGGTAATTTTCCAGGATACACTATCAAAGATAATTTCTCTCAATTCTCCAAGGGTTATTGCAGTACCTTCGGAGGCACAGATTAACCAGATTAATTTAGACAGGTTGATAAGCATCTTTAAAGATCGTTTTGCTGATGCCAGTGACTTTACATATCTCATGGCAGGCAATTTTAAAGTTGATGATGTGATTCCGCTTCTGGAAAAGTATATCGGAGGACTACCTTCAATAAAGAGAAAAGAGACATGGAAAGATGTAACTCCAGGATTTCCCAAGGGATTACTTGTAGTTGATGTACCAAAAAATTCTGAACCTCAGAGTTCAGTCGCCATGGTTTGGAAAGGCGATTTCAAATGGAATGATAAAGATCGCCAGGGATTCTCAATGCTGATGAATATACTGGCAATAAAATGCAGGGAATCAATGAGGGAAAACCAGGGCGGCGTTTATGGGGTAAGTGTTAATGGCAGCGCATCAAAACTGCCAAAACCAAATTACACTATTCAATCGATGTGGGGTTGTAATCCCGATAGTATTAAAATACTAACTCAGACAGTTTTGGATGAAATGGGAAAAATCAAAAAAAATGGTCCGTCTGAGGTTGATTTGAATAAAGTGAAAGAAACCTTAATCCGTGAGCGTGAAACAAAGCTCAAAGAGAACGGTTTCTGGCTGACCTCACTACAAAACCATTTCTTATTTGATGACAAACTTCTTACTCTTGAAGAATATAAAACTTTTATAGACTCTTTTTCAATTGCAGATATAAAATCAATTGCCAATAAATATTTAAATACGGGCAGTTACGTTGAGGTTGCCTTGACTCCTGCTCCAAAACCAGAATCAAAATAGCATATCTCTGTTAAAATATTAAGAAGGGGCTCTGATTGCGCCCCTTCTGTATTTTTATTTTAAAACAAACCGTGTAATTCTGCATTGATTTTATCAATAACCTCGCTGAGGTGATCGCTGTTATTGGGGAAATTATAATGATCGGCTTCAATTATAAGAACTTTCCCAAGATTGTATGTCTCCATCCATGCCTCATACCTTTCATTTAACCTTTTCAGGTAATCGATACGAATAGAACTTTCATATTCCCTTCCGCGTTTCTGGATTTGATTTACCAGTGTCGGTACGGATGCTCTGAGGTAAAGGAGAAGATCAGGCGGCTTTATCAGGGAGCTCATCATTTTAAAAAGAGAAGAGTAGCTATCGAAGTCACGGGTCGACATCAGTCCCATTGAATGAAGATTAGGTGCGAAAATGTAAGCATCTTCATAAATGGTCCTGTCCTGAATAATGGTTTTTTCCGATTTCCTGATTTCCAGGATCTGACTGAAGCGGGAATTAAGAAAATAGATCTGCAGGTTAAATGACCAGCGTTGCATATCTTCATAAAAGTCATTAAGATATGGATTTTCATCAACATCTTCATAATGAGCAACCCATCCGTATTGTTTTGCAAGCAGCCCTGCCAGTGTTGTCTTGCCCGATCCAATATTTCCTGCTATAGCTATGTGCATAGGTCCGAATATTATGTTTAACAATTATAAAATTAGTAAAAATTGATTCAGGTCTGACTTTTTATTCCTGCTATTATATAAAGGTCCTCAATATATTCACGTGAATTGGAAAGCCGCGGTACTTTGTTTTGTCCTCCCAGCTTATTTTTTGTCTTTAACCATTTATTGAAAGTTCCTCTGGGAACAGGCTTCACAACAGGCATAATAAGATTCAGGTCTTTAAATCGTTTGGCCTCGTAATCTGAGTTTACTGATTTTAGAGTGTTATCAAGGGCATTAATAAATATTGTCAAATCAGTCGGGACTTTTTCAAATTCAATTATCCATTCATGGGATCCTTTTGACACTGTATTCATAAACACAGGACCGGCAGTGTATTCTGCAATCACTGCATCCGTTGCCTTGCAGGCCGATTCAAGAGCCTTATCTGCATTGTCAATAATAACCTCTTCACCAAAAACATTAATGAAGTGTTTTGTGCGTCCCGATATCCTGAAACGGTAAGGATCAAGGCAGGTAAACACTATTGTATCTCCCATCATATATCGCCAGAGGCCGCCGTTAGTTGAAATGATAATTGCATAATTAACTCCTGTCACCACTTCCGCTACAGTATAAACCGGAGGATCATCGGAGTAAATTTTTTCTGCCGGGATGAACTCATAAAAAATTCCGTAATCAAGCATAAGAAGCATATCGCTGTTAAGGGGATCATCCTGAATTCCGAAGAATCCCTCCGAAGCATTATATGTCTCCATATAGTTCATCTGATCTCCGAGAATAAGTTTTTTATATTGTTCCCGATAAGGTGCAAAACTTATACCTCCATGAAAAAAAACTTCAAGATTAGGCCAGACATCGAGAAGGTTATTTTTCCCTGTAAAAGCGAGGATCTGTTTTATTAAAACAAGATACCATGAAGGAACTCCCGAAATACTTGTTACATTCTCATTAACAGTGGATTTTGTAATCAGGTTAAGCTTCTCTTCAAAATCTTCAAGAAGCGCAATCTTCTGTTTTGGAGTTCTGATAATATCGACCCAGAATGGAGCATTTTCAATAAGAATTGCTGAGAGATCTCCATATAATGAATCATTACTGAACTGATTCATTCTATGACTTCCTCCTAGAGTAAGACTCTTTCCCGAGAATATCCGTGTGCCGGGTCTTTGCATGGTATAGATTACCAGAATATCCTTTGCTGCCCTGTAATGACAATCTTCAAGAGCTTCGCGGCTCATTGGTATAAACTTGCTTTTTGCGGAGGTGGTGCCGGAAGACTTTGCGAACCATTTAATTTCCCCGGGCCATAAAAGATTAGTCTCTCCTTTACGGAGTCTTTCAACATAAGGAATTATATCCTCATATGTCTGCACCGGAAACCTTGATTGATAATCTTTAATGGAACCGATTGATGAGTAATTGAACTTTTTTCCCCATTCTGTTTTAGCAGCTTTTGCAAGAAGCCCGTAAAGAGCCTCCTGCTGGGTTTCGAACGGGTATTTTTTAAATATTTCTATCTGATTAATACGCTTTACATTCAGCCAGTTAATTATTGAAGGAATAATCGCCATTATATTATCAGTTTGACGTTTAAAGATAGATAAAAAAGTTCAGGGTGGTGATTAAAAATTCAGCTGAAAACCTCTTTCAGTACATCAAGAGATTTTATTTTTTTCAGGCCCGGAAGATGAAGTGAGTAGAATCTGACCAGTGTCTCAAGAATGTCATTCCTCATTTTCCCTGTGAGTGATATATTGCTTATGGAGCCATACGATGCCACAAAAAACTCAGCAAGAATATTTGTAATCTCTTCGGTTGCATAATTGCCATGAACAGGGGGTATTCGGACAAAAATGCCATTCACCATGTCAAAAAATGCATCCTCTTTTTCTAATCTCGGACCCGGTTCGAATCCAAGAAAACTGCTGAGTCCGGCCAGAAAAGCTATATGGAAATTTGCAAAGCCTTCTTTGCATTTGTCGAAATATATAATCGACTCTTCAATATAGTCGAACAGCTCATTATGAGGGCTTTCTTCTTTCAGAACAGATGTTAAAACTTCTCCAAGAAAAATTGCAACACAGCTTTTTTTAATATTAGAATAGATATCATAAGGAGTGAACGAAACAGAAAATTCTTTCAGGGTCTGCATTTCGCGTGATGCCTTGTAGTATAACTCCATATCAAGGATGAACAATGGTTGAAAGAGGATATTATGTTTCCCTGTCTTCCTGTTTCGCATTCCTTTTATGAGGAACGATTGTCTGCCGAATTTTCGTGTATATATCTGGGTAACAATACCTGAATCGGTGTATTTTATCTGATGAAGTATTATCCCCCTGGTTTTCTCAAGCATGATAATTTGAGGTATTTCACAAAATTATTATATTTACTGATCAATCAACTCTATTATGTCAGTAACTAATATTGAAGAGCTTGTAAAGAGGATTGCCAGGCTTGCCAAACAGAACCAGGAGCTTGAAGAGCATATCAAGAAACTGGAAAAGATGAATGAAAAGCTGGTCAGGGACAATGAGAAGCTCAAGGGTCTTTATGAAAAGGTGTCTCCTGAGGGGTTGAAGGAAATGAGTGAAGGAGAGAAGAAAGAAAGGTCGCTTAAATTCAATATGGCGACAGTTCTGTTCGCTGATATCCATGGTTTTTCAAGGCTTGTTGAGAGGATGGATTCCACATCAGTTATGGATGAACTTGATGAGATACTTGTGGAATTTGAAGCCATTGTCACCAGATATAAAATTGAAAAAATCAAAACCATAGGCGATACATATATGTGTGCCGGAGGAATACCGGTTAAAAATATAACAAACCCTGTCGATGTGGTCATGGCTGCCATAGAGATGAGAAATTTTCTTGAAAAATATGAAATAAACAAGAGAGGAGTTATTAACCGGATATGGGATTTGAAGATTGGCATTCATTCAGGACCTGTGACTGCAGCAATTTCGGGAAGGAAGAAAATCAATTATGATATTAAAGGAGATACTGTAAATACCGCAAGTCGTATTGAAGCTGTTTCTGATAGCGGGATGATCCTGATTTCTGTTATGACTTATGAACTCGTAAAAGAGTTTTTTGATTGCGAGTACTTTGGTAAACTCCCGGTGAAATACAAAGATGATCTCCAGATGTATAAAGTGAAAGGGTTAAAACCTGAATTCTCAGTTAACGGAGAGGGAATCATTCCTAATGAATCATTCAGGATTAAATTCGGACTTATCCAGTTTACTGATATCCAGGAGCTCATTTTAGATAAACTGGAAATGGATTTGCCTGGTTACCTGTTTTATCATAATGTAAAACATACGGTCGATGTTGTTACGGAGGTGGAACTTATAGGTTGGGCGGAGGGTTGTTCCGACGAGGAAATACTGTTGTTAAAAACGGCCGCATTATTTCATGATGCCGGGCATATAGTTGCCTACGATAATCATGAGTATTTTGGGACGCAAATCGCGAGAGAGATGCTTCCAAAATTCAATTACACTTCCAGCCAGATTGAACTGATATGTTCAATAATAATGTCAACCAAATTACCACCAAAACCAACAAACCTTCTCGAAAATATAATATGTGATTCTGATCTTGATTACCTGGGAAGAAGCGATTTTATCCCCGTTTCAAACACTCTTTATGATGAGCTTAAAGCTCAGAACAAAATGGGATCTCTTGATGATTGGAATAAGATACAGGTTAAATTCATTTCAGGACATCAGTATTTTACTAAAACAGCCAGAAGTCTCAGGGAGGTTAATAAACAACTCCAGATCGAGAGAATACAAAGCCTGATAACTGAATGATTATTATTTTATTACAAGCATCTTTGTGACACACGATTGTGAACCGTCTTTGCTGGCGCAAAAAACAAGATAGACTCCAGTGGCGACACGCCGGCCGTTATATGTTTTCAGATCCCAGGTTGCCTGACCCCCGTCAGATACCGTTTCATACACAAGATTACCACTAATATCCGTAATCCTGATCTGTGAATCCCTGATGAGCCCGGTGATGGTAACATTTCCTTTGAAATCCTCTCTGACCGGATTCGGAAAAGTATAGACCTTTTTAAATTTTTCGTCCCCTTCAGTGGCGTCACCTCTGAAAGACTGGATTCCCTTTGATGTTCCAAACCAGACCTCTCCCGTTTTATTATCAACAGCCAGGGTTACAATGGAATTAGAAAGAAGAGGACTGTTCTGTTCATTGAAGTTTTTTATTTGAGTTGTTCCATCGGGAGAAAGAAGGTAAGCTCCTGAGCTGGCAGTTCCCAGCCATTTCCTGTTGGCGCCGTCAACCGCTATAGAAGTAATTGTTTCGGTTTTCAGCATATAGTCGGCAAGATTTGTCCCGTCATTCCTGGGGATTTTAATCCGGCTTGCTTTCAGATCACTATTGAATACGTTTTCAGGATTGAAATAGATAACCGGCCCCTGATCTGTCCCTACCCATATGTTGCCGTCAAGATCCTCGGCAATGGAATATACAAATGAGATTGGCTGGTTCTCTGCATCCTGTACCAGCATCTTCTTATATTTGTCATCACTGAAAATATCGGGTGTTTTGTTATCATCCAGTATAAATAGCCCGTATCCCCTGGGCAATACAATCCATTTTTGCCCTTTCCCGGTAATAATGATATCTCCGATTGTCGGAGCATCAATAGTCAGAGGATTTACAATCCAGCTTCCATCTGATTTAAGTACTTTTATACTGCCGGGTACCCCTGTTTGAGTGAGCCAGAGGTTTTTAGATTTATCCATAGCCAGACCACATATTCTTATATTCGGACTTCCGGGGCTAATTATCTGTAATGGTGAATTTGACCCGGTGTACTGTTTTATCAGGTTGTCATTTTCGTATTCAAGCAATCCTCCGCCCCAGGTTGATACAAACATATGATTAAGATTATCCGGATCGATAAGGGCTCTCATGGGATCAATAATTGTACCGGATGGGAGGGAGGTCCAGTTATTATTTTCATAAATGGAGATCTGAAGCGGTCTCCCCAGATTATTCCATGAAACATCGGTAGCTCCTCCGCAAATTATGGTTTTCCCATTGTATGATGTTATATCGAAAGCGTTATTGGAGACAGGTCCGGGAAGAGTCAGCGCCGTAAACTTCGACATATTTTCTCCTCTGACAAGACCTGAGTTAATATCGGCAATCCAGATATCTGAGTTATCAACTACTGCCTGAGAAATGTCTGGTACTGCCCATCCGTATGAAGAGATTGTTTTAATAAGCGAACCATTGATATTATAATATTTTACAGAAGCACCGGAGGAAACTGTAAATCCGGATGGTGCGTTATCGAATGATTTGTTAAAAACACCGGCTGTGAATGAGAATAGCGAACTGATATCACCAACTACGTACACCTGATCGCCTGCCAAAAGAGGATCTGACAGGTTTGCGTATAGTTTATCCCCTGAAAATATCAATAACGTATATTTTGCCATAGGACTGGGAATAATATTGACCAGGTACCAGTTTCCAAAGTAAGATAATCCCTCATTTGAAAGGTCGGCAGAGTACACTCCCATATCTGTGGCTGCATAAATTTTACCATTTCCGAAAGCAATATCCCATACCTCTTCATCTTCAGAGCCGTTACCCGGTTTCCATGTATCGTAAATCTCCCTCTTATTGAGATCAACGACAACAATTCCAAAGCTGCATGCCAGGTAAGCATACTTACCGTTTGTACGTATTTTGTTTATCTTTTTCTCCCCGGGAATATACTTTCTGCTGATATCAGGGATGTTATAAATTATATTGTTCTTTAACAGATCAACATTCGTACTCGTATAAGCAATTATCAGTGTTTTATTCTCTTCTGACCATGATATTGTACTGATCCCGGTTTCTGTAAGTCCGTCAATGCGCGACATTTTCTTAAGCTCAGCAAATGTTTTGTTGTAAATAATTATTGATGAGCCGGTTGAGGCAAATACTTCATCAGCACCGACAGCAACGCAGTCAGTTGTGTTATAAACAAGGTGATCTGACCATGATCCAACCGGTGTTTGTCCTTGTAAAATCAGTGACATTAAGAGTAGCAGCTCTATGGACAGAAACTTTCTCATCAGTACTGAATTAAAAACTCTTTTAATTTTTCAAATGCTCTTGCCCTGTGCGAAACAGTGTTTTTTTCTGCAAGCTCCATTTCTGCAAATGTGCAGATTTTCCCATCAGGTACAAATATCGGGTCATATCCAAATCCTTCGGTCCCTTTTTTCTCACGGATAATCGTCCCGTTTACAATTCCCTCAAAGAGATACTCTTTCTTTTCAAGGATCAGGGCAATTACAGTTCTGAACCTGGCATGCCTTTTTTCTGTATTGCCGAGCAATGATAAAACTTTCTCAATATTTGCCGATGAATCTTTATTCTCTCCGGCAAACCTGGCCGAATGGACTCCCGGCAATCCATTAAGGGCAGCTATTTCCAGACCGGTATCATCTGCAAAAACGTTCAATCCGGAAGTATTAAATACAAACCGGGCTTTAGCGAGCGCATTTCCTTCAATTTGGGGTTCTTCTTCAGGAATATCTTCCCTGATATTAATATCATAAAGACTTAAAAGATTAAAGCTATTGCCCAGGAGACTTTTTATTTCTTTTATTTTATGTTCATTATTTGAGGCAAAAACTAATGTCATAGAGTCTGTTTCGTTTAGTATTCAAAAGTACTCAAAATTGAGCTTTCCTTTTGACCTAATTTTTATAAGTACTACATTTGGAATAATAAAAAGCAAGATAATTGTTTATGTCTTATTTCGTAAGGTTGAATTTTCTTTTCGGGATAATTTTATTTTCAGTCCTTCTAAATGCTTCTGCAGCTCAGGCTTCTTTTTCAGATGTAACGCCATCAATAAAGCGTATTCTGATTAATGGGGATTCTGTTATTTTTATTTCAGACAGCTCCAGGTTGCAACCTGCTGAATTCAGGCAAAATATTATTTTAAACTATCGGAATAACAATATCACGATAGAGCTTCAACCTGCAGATAGTATCAATTATCAGTTTTTTCTTGAAGGATTTGACAAGGAATGGAGCAATTGGAAACGCATCAGTTTTAAAGAATACACTAACCTTCCTTCCGGAAGATACCTCTTTAAAATAAGGTATATAATTTTGGGAAATAACGGCGGGGAGACCTCCTTGCTCTCTCTGAGAGTTTTGCCTCTATGGTACTTTTCACGACTCGCCATAATCTTCTACTTAATAGTATTCTCATTGATAATCTGGGCATTATACGATCTGCTTAATTTGAGGTTCGCCCGTAAGCTTTATGTGCTCGAACAGATAATTAATAAGAGAACCGAGGATCTGATAATTGAAAAAGAAAAGACAGAAGCATTACTGGCGAATGTTCTGCCAAAGAATACCGCCAGTGAATTAATGGAGAAGGGAAAGGCTACCAAGATCAAATATAATTTTGTAACTGTGCTGTTCTCAGATATCCAGGGGTTCACTAAAATAGCGGAAGAGATGAATCCTGAAGTTTTAATAGATGAGCTTGATAAATTCTTTTTTTATTTTGATTCGGTCGTTGAGAAGTTTGGCATAGAAAAAATTAAAACTATCGGGGATGCATATATGTGTGCCGGTGGAATCCCGGAGAAGAACAGGACCAATCCTGTTGAGGTAATTCTTGCAGCTCTTGAAATGAAGAGTTATATGAAAAAGCTTAAGGAAACTTCCCAACTTGAAGGGATGAAATATTGGGATATAAGAATTGGGATTCATACAGGAACGGTGGTTGCCGGAGTTGTCGGACAAAAGAAACTTTCATATGACATCTGGGGAGATACTGTAAATACCGCAAGCAGGATGGAATCTTCGGGAGAGGCTGGGAAAATAAATATCTCAGGTACAACATATGAATTTGTGAAGGAGTTTTTCACATGCGAATTCCGTGGTAAAATGCCTGTCAAGTATAAAGGGGAGTTGGAAATGTATTTTGTGAATGGAATTGTCCCTGAATTGTGCGATGAGAATGGTGGCCCAAACAGGAAATTTGTCGTTAAGATGCAAATGATCAAACTCCAGGATATTGAGGAAATGGTTGCTAAAATGTTTGATGATGAAGCTCCACCCAACCTTTACTTTCACAATTCATCCATGGTAAAAAATATCAGCAACCAGGTTGAATTGCTTTCCAGGGCTGAGAATCTCCCGGATGAGGAGTTTATTAACCTTAAACTGGCATCAGTCTTTCTTCTTACCGGTTACATATCGGACTATGAGAAGCCGATGGAAGCATCATTGCGTCTGGTTGAAGAGATCCTGCCCGAATACGGCTTTGACCAGGAAAATGTCGAATCTGCCAAAAAGATTATCAGAAACTGTTTTACTGATCATCAGGAATCTTTAACAGATAATATTCTTCATGATGCCAGGTATGATTATCTCGGTCGAGTTGATTATATGAAGCTTACAGATAAGTTATTAAGGGAGAGGACGGAGTATGGCAACCATCCCGATAATAAAATATGGATTGAGTTCCAGCGCATGCAGTTATCCGATCATCAATTTATTACAAAGACGGCCAGGCTTCTCAGAAATGTTCCCGCAGAGGATCAGATTGCGGGACTTCAGATGAACAGCGAATAATCCAAATTCCCGGAGAAAAGTGCTTTAAATAAGTTTTTAAAATGTACTTTTACAGCCATATTTTAATAGTCACTATACATGGAAAAATTCGATTGGGAATCTCTGCCATTCTGTTATATAAAGACAGATTTTAATATCCGCTGCATTTTTAAAAATGGGAAATGGGGCAAGCTTGAAGTTTCTTCATCGGAATATATTGATATTCATATAGCTGCAACAGGCTTACATTATGGTCAGGAGGCATTTGAAGGACTTAAGGCATACATGGGGAAAGACGGAAAGATAAGGTTATTCCGTTGGGAGGAAAATGCAAAAAGATTGATTGCTTCTGCAGACGGTATTAAGATGGAAGCCTTTCCTGTTGAGATGTTCCGCGAAGCTTTGTTTAAAGTTATTCAGTTAAATAAGAAATTTGTTCCCCCATACGGATCCGGAGCAACTTTATATATAAGACCCCTTTTATATGGCAGTGGTGCTGAGGTAGGTGTCAAACCGGCTTCAGAGTATACTTTTCTGATATTTGTCACGCCTGTAGGCCCCTATTTCAAGGGTGGAATTAAACCTGTAAACATGCTGATATGCAGAGATGTAGACAGGGCTGCCCCAATGGGAACCGGTATATACAAAGTGGGGGGTAACTATGCTGCAAGCATGAGGGCAATAATTGCTGCGCGCAATGGAGGATATTCCAACACAATTTTCCTTGATGCAAAAGAAAAAAAATATATTGATGAATGCGGACCGGCAAATTTCTTTGGAATTAAAGATAATACGTATGTAACCCCAAAATCGGAATCAATATTGAATTCAATTACAAATATGAGTCTGATTGAAATAGCTAAAAGCCTGGGGATGAAAACTGAACGCAGGCAGGTTCCTGTTGAAGAGCTTTCTTCCTTTGCTGAAGCCGGAGCCTGTGGTACAGCAGCGGTAATCAGCCCTATTGCCAAAATATTTGATCCGGAGAAGAATATGATTTATGAATATGGCAAAAATGGAGAACCGTGTACTCAAACTCTTAAGCTTTACAAAAAACTTACCTCCATTCAGAACGGTGATGAGCCGGATCCTTTCGGGTGGGTCACAATTGTAGATTAAGATAAAAGATAAAAGTAAAAAGGTTGAAGAATAAAGAGGCAGGATATTCCAAGACAAGACTGAGAAGTTCGTATCTGACGCTGGTTTTTAGCGTCTCACTGGTGCTCTTTCTTCTGGGGGTTCTGGGTCTTGTTCTTATAAATGCAAAGGAACTGTCGGATTATCTCCGGGAAAGCCTTTCATTCTGGGTAATGCTCGACGATGAGGCAAAAGAACCCGACATCAGGATGTTGCAGAAGGACCTTGATGCCAAGCCCTATGTGAAATCGACTGAATATGTTTCAAAGGATGCAGCTGCTGCAAAAATGAAAAAAGAGCTAGGGGAAGACTTTGTTAGTTTTCTTGGGGATAATCCCCTGCCTCCTACAATAGACGTATATCTTCATGCAGGATTTACAAGTCCCGACAGTGTGGCAAAAATTGAAAAATATGTAAGGGAATATCCTTTTGTGAAAGAGGTTTACTATCAGGAATCATTGCTTTTTCTGATCAATGAAAATGTTAGAAAGATCAGTTTGTTTCTTCTGGTAATAAGTACATTCCTGTTTCTCATCGCACTGACAATAATTAGCAATACAATCAGATTATCAATTTATTCCAGGAGGTTCCTGATACGGACAATGCAGCTTGTAGGTGCAACACGTGCATTCATACGAAGGCCATTTATTATTCAGAGTGCTATTCACGGACTTCTGGCAGCCCTTGTTGCTATGAGTTTACTAATGGGGCTGCTTTATCTGATTGAAAAAGAATTTTTTCTGATGTTCAGCTTCGAAAGCACCTATCTTTTACTTCTTCTTGGAGCTTCAATCATAATAACCGGGGTATTGATAAATATCATTTCTACATTTTTTTCCGTTAACAGGTATCTTAGTATTTCTGAAGACAAACTTTATTATTGATATATTATGAGCACAAAAAACGACAATAAAGAAAAATTAAATTTTGCTCTTGGCCGCGAAAACTACAAATTGCTGGCTATTGGATTCGCTATAATAGTGATAGGATTTCTACTGATGCTTGGTGGTAAATCTCCAAGTCCCGATAAATTCAGCGACAACATTTTCAGTTTCCGGAGAATTACACTCGCTCCGATTGTTGTGCTGGCAGGCTTTATATTCGAAATATGGGCTATTATGAAAAAGCCTAAAGAGTAGATTTTCATGTCATCAGAAAAAGTAACAATTTTTGAGGAAGGAAAAGTTTTATTGTTTGATAAACCTGTTTATTGGACTTCTTTTGATCTTGTGAACAAAGTAAGAATAATGATCCGGAGCACTTTTGGGATCAGAAAATTAAAGGTTGGTCATGCAGGCACACTCGATCCTCTGGCCAGCGGATTAATGATTATCTGTACAGGTAAAGCAACTAAAAAGATTGATGAGTTCCGTGATCTGGATAAAGAATACGTTGCTACATTTCACCTTGGAGAAACAACCCCCTCTTTCGATCTGGAAACAGAGACCGATAATCATTATCCTACAGGTCATATAACTGAAAAAATGGTGAAAGATGTCCTGGTTGGGTTTTTAGGTGAACAGAAACAGCTTCCCCCAATGTATTCTGCTAAGTTGATAGCAGGTAAGAGAGCTTATGAATTTGCCCGAAAAGGAGTGGAAAAAAAACTTGAACCTGTTACAGTTTTTTTCAGGGAAATCGAATTGCTCTCTTTTGAAATTCCCGAAGTAAAAATAAGACTGTTGTGCAGCAAGGGAACATATATAAGGTCGTTTGCCAGGGATTTTGGACATGCATTACAAAGCGGGAGTTATTTGTCATCTCTTGAGAGGACTGCAATTGGCGCATATCATGTGAGAGATGCTTACAGTCTGGATAAATTTAAGGAACATATCGAACAATTGAACTCCGCATGTTGTTCTGAGACACCCTGTGGGGGAAGGCTGGGAAGGGGGTAAAAACTATTTAAGTAATTATTTTTTTATTCATGATTCTCGAAAATCATAAAAAAAATATACATTCTGATGTAACAAAATTGATAATATTACGTAAAAAGGACTTCTTTAATTTACAATGATTATTTATTTATTATGAAACTATCGCAATTCAGGTACAATTTGCCACAGGAGCTCATTGCGCTTTATCCTTCCCAGAACAGGGATGAATCGAGATTATTGGTTGTTAACAGAAAAAACGGAGAGTTTCAGCACAAGATATTTAAAGACATAACTGAATATTTTAGCGAGAATGATGTTCTGGTTTTCAATAATACAAAGGTTTTCCCCGCAAGGTTATATGGCAATAAAGAGAAAACCGGTGCTGAAATTGAAGTTTTCCTCTTAAGAGAGTTAAACAGGGAACAGCGTTTATGGGACGTATTGGTTGATCCGGCAAGGAAAATCAGAATTGGGAATAAATTATATTTCGGGGAAGACGACCTGTTGGTTGCAGAAGTTATTGATAATACAACTTCGAGAGGAAGGACATTGAGATTTTTGTTTGACGGAACCTATGAGGAATTTAAGAAAACATTATACAGCCTGGGAGAGACGCCGCTTCCAAAGTTTATCAATAGGAAGGTTGAACCCGAAGACAGTGAAAGATACCAGACCATTTTTGCGAAACATGAAGGTGCAGTCGCAGCTCCTACAGCCGGTTTGCATTTCAGCAGGGAGTTGCTGAAGAAACTTGAGATAATTGGCGTCGAATTTGCCGAAATAACCCTTCATGTCGGTTTGGGCAATTTCAGGAGTGTTGATGTGGAAGACCTTACAAAACACAAAGTTGATTCCGAGAGGATTATAATCACCGATGAGTCTGTCGAAATTGTAAATAAAGCAAAAGATAATAAGTACAAGATTTGTGCTGTTGGTACTACAGTTGTAAGAACGCTTGAGAGTTCAGTCTCCACCGATGGCTACCTGAAGCCGTTTGACGGCTGGACAAATAAGTTTATTTTTCCTCCGTATGAATTTAAAGTGCCCGATATGATGATAAGTAATTTTCATCTTCCTTATTCCACTCTTCTTATGATGGTATCGGCGTTTGCCGGCTATGATCTGCTCTTTGACGCATATAAAACAGCGGTTAAGGAGAAGTACCGGTTTGGTACCTACGGCGATGCAATGCTGATTATTTAGGCATCAGCCTTTTCATTTTTATCAATAATAAGTCTTGAAGTCTTACAGTCTTGCAGTCATGCAGTCATGCGGGCCATTGGTTATTGGACCTCAGGTACTACATTATGCTGCTGTCAAAGAATTCTTTCCTTTGGTCAAAAGATACCATAATCCTTTGAAATAATTTTTATCTTTAACTTATTATTAAATGGTTAGAGCAGTGCAACCATGGTTAATAGTTTATAGTCTTGAAATAAGTGAATAGTTGACTCCGTTTTTATTTGACAGAACGGAAACAAAATATAGTATTAAATATTGACCGGCTTTAAAAAAAAAGAGATTAGAGCCGGGCAGTGTTTTTTTGCATTATATTATTAAATAAGGATTTATTGATAATTACATTTATGACTCGTATATACATGATCAGCAGAACATTAAATTGTAAAGGCACCAAGACATTAAGACATTCTCACAATATAGGAGGTATGGTATGAAAACGATACGAAACACATCTTCAGGAATTGCAGTAGGCTTAGCGATTCTCTTCACTGTTATTGGCGGACAGAAATCTTTTTCTCAGGGAGTGGGGATCAGCGAAATTGGGATCATTCCCGATCCCTCATCGATTTTGGAATTGAGATCGTCATTAAGAGGATTGCTGGCGCCCAGGATGACAACCGGTCAGCGTGACGCGATTGCTTCCCCGGCAACCGGGTTGATTATATACAACACGACCACTAACGCTTTTAATTATTTTAATGGAACTGTTTGGATTGACCTTCTTAATACAGGTTCAGGAGTGACTGCTGTCAATGGTACCTTAAATCGCATTTCTGTCGGAGGAACACCAACGGTACCGGTTATTGATATCGATGCCAATTATGCAGGACAGGCATCAATCAATACACTTGGTACAATTATCTCCGGTACATGGAATGGAACAAGGATAGCTATTGCAAATGGAGGAACAGGACAGATAACACAGCAAACCGCAATTAATGCACTTGCGGGAGCAGTGACATCAGGGCAGTATCTTCGTGGAAACGGAACCAATATAATATTGTCAGTTATCCAGGCTGGTGACGTTCCAACTCTTAATCAAAATACGACAGGGAGTGCCGGGAGTGCCGCAAAATGGACAACAGCGAGATATCTTGCCGGTAACAGTGTTGATGGATCTGCTGATGTGCCTTTTGCTAATAAATTCATAGTTCAGGGCACTAGCGACGCAGGGCTGAGTGGTGCACAATTTTTAGGTTTTTTGGGTACGGGACTAGTAAAGAATACAACCACCACAGGAGTATTGAGCATTGCAGCAGCCGGTACTGATTACATGGTACCAAATGGCGCAATAACAGCTGCAACCAAAACTAAAATCACATATGATTCAAGAGGACTTGTCACAGCTGGTGCAGATGCCACGGCCGATGATATTTCACCAACTGCGACCCGAACTTATGTTACTCCTGCACAACTAACAGTAATAAACAATACGAGTAACACAAACTCTGGCGATGTAACTCTAACGGCCATTGGCTCCTCTTCTTCTCCTAATGCCAACGGTGCTTCATTGGCAGGGCAAGTTCTGACCTTACAACCCGCAAACGGCTCCTTCGGTGGTGTTTTAACGGCCGGAGCCCAGACTATTGCAGGAATCAAAACATTTTTGAGTGATCTGATTATTGATCCAACCGGTAGTAACACTGGCGCCCCCCGTAATATCGGTATAACTACCTGGGTTGCAAATAATGCAGTCCGCTTTATGCTTGGAAATGCGTGGAATTCATTGCAAAATGCATATAGTTTCCGTATGCAATTAACAGCATACAATGGTATTGATATAGCAGGTAATCGCGAGAGCCAAACCCCACTTGGTTGGGTTCCCGGTGCATTAAGCGATGCATCACTGAATGTTGTTGGTACTACTGCGACTGCACCTGTTCTTACAGTTACATCCGCTGCTGGTCAATCAGGTTACATGCAGGAATGGAGAAATTCTGCCGGGACTGCATTGGCTTCAATAACATCAGCAGGCGCAATTTCAGCATCAAACCTTTCAAATACCAACACAGGCGACCAGACAATAACTCTTACAGGGAATGTTACAGGATCAGGTACCGGGAGTTTTGCAACTACAATTGCAAACAATGCAGTGACCTATGGTAAAATGCAGGCAGTTAGTACTACCAGCAGACTTTTAGGCAGTTCAAGTGCTGCCACCAATATACAGGAAATCTCATTAGGCAGCGGACTAAGTCTTGTGGGAACCGTTCTTAGCTCTGCAGGCAGCGGGGGAACAGTCACCAATTTTTCAGCAGGGGATCTGACTCCTTTATTTACAACTACGGAAGCTACTACAACAACGACTCCTGCATTATCTTTTTCGTTTACAAATGCCGGTACTTATACTATATTTGGAAACAACACCGGTGTTGCTGCTGCACCTGCTTATTTTACCCCTGTTCTAGCCTCATCTCTTTTTCAAAATCAGGGAGCGGTTACGAGTGTATTACATGGTAATGCAGGCGGTACTCCATCATGGGGGCAAATTGTGAATGCGGATATAACGAATTCCACAATTAATCTTACTACAAAAGTTACAGGTACGTTACCTATAGCAAATGGTGGAACAAATTCAAGTACATCTCTTTCAGGTTCATCAATTATGATATCTAATGGAAGTGCAATTATCCAGGGTGCTGCAGGTACAACCAACACGGTACTTCATGGAAATGCTGGGGCAGCACCCACATTCGGTGCAGTAAATTTAGTTAATGAGATTACAGGCACCTTACCTGTTGGTAATGGTGGAACAGGCGCGACGACCCTTGCAGATCATGGTGTTTTGATTGGAAGCGGTACGGGTATGATATCAGCTACAGCTGTCGGGATAGACGGACAAGTTTTACAAAGTGCCGGTCCTGGTTTTGATCCAACCTATTCAACGGCTACATATCCATCTACTGCCGGTACTGCTGGAAATATTTTAAGGTCAAATGGGACTAATTTTATTTCAACACCTATAAATCAAGCTCAAGCAACCCCAAACAATCCGGTAGGGACAAGTAATTTAACTGGAGTTATGATGGGTCTAAATCAAGCATTTACTCCAGCAAGAAGTGGCATGATATTAATAATTATATCAGGGGATATTGGCAATAGCCTTGCAAATGATGGTGGCCAGGTTCAAATACGATATGGTACAGGTTCAATACCTACAAATGGTGCTGCTTTGACCGGATCAACAGCAGGAGGACTTGTGAAGCTTCTCAGTGTGGGAGCAACTGCAGGCAGAAGATATCCTTTTACGGCGAATGCTATTGTGACATCTTTAACCCCTGGAAATTTAATTTGGATAGATGTTGGTTTGGCTGCAATTACGGGAGGAACTGCACTAATTTATGATCTTAGTATATCAGTTATTGAATTGTAAGATGAATTCTGTTTTAGGGATGTCAATATATTTTATGAAAGTGATAATTAATCGAGAAAATTATGACTACTGACACAAATAATATTATGAAACTCATGAAATATATGAAGCCTCTTCTCTTCGGACTTCCAACATTTGGGGAGGACGCAGGGCTAATGACAAAGAATTAATAGGAAATAAGGAGTAAGACAAAAAGACAAAAGTAAATAAAGGACACATGGCACAGGGAAAACAAGGAGAAAGGCAAAAGTAAGTAGTAAGAAGTAGGAAGTAAGGAGTAAAAGAAAACGTGATACGCCCAACGCAAAACAATGGTTTAAGACAAAAGACAATCCACCTTCGCTACAAACTCCGCTAAAGCTACGTTTGTCGAAGAAAGCTACGGTGGACGAAGAAAGTAAAAAGACAAAAGTAAATAAAGGACAAACGGCGCAGGGAAAACAAGGAGAAAGGCAAAAGTAAGTAGTAAGAAGTAGGAAGTAAGGAGTAAAAGAAAACGTGATACGCCCAACGCAAAACAATGGTTTAAGACAAAAGACAATCCCCCTTCGCTACA
>Ga0182027_10001425_pt1 | contig 40072 bp, 25 predicted proteins | sample 712E1DmetaG_FD_121300 | JGI IMG/M metagenome (GOLD analysis project Ga0182027, IMG submission 121300) | Permafrost microbial communities from Stordalen Mire, Sweden - 712E1D metaG (Illumina Assembly) | ecosystem: Environmental > Terrestrial > Soil > Wetlands > Permafrost | place: Sweden...
CCCCTTTTGGCAATTTCAAGTTTTATAAGAACCGAATTCGGGAAGGTCTTATCGAAACGAGTTAATTTATCAAAGAGGTTCGCCCACCTTTCCTGGGTTTCAATGGATGCAAGATTTTGGATACTTTTCTTCTGAGCGCCTAATTCGGTATGCAATTCATTTATTTGATTTTGGAGAGAAGCAATTTGTGCAGGATCTTTTGATTGTTTAATTTGTTGTGTCAACTTATCAACTTCAATAGAAGTTTTCTTTGCTCCAGAAGGATCTACAACTCCTCTTTTCTGAAAATTTGTAGTTTCATTTACAACTATATGGTATCTAGCATCTACACCTGCTTTCAAAAGATTAAAACCTGGAATGTAACTATTCACAGGGTCATCTTCTTGGAGAGAGTCAAATGTTGCCCAACCCCACATAGTATTTATATCAGAACTGTTTCCTTTAAAAAGAAGTCCGTGGACCTTTTCTGTTAATTCATTAAAGTATATAGTTGATTCTGCAACTAAAGATTTGTATCTCTCGTGTTGCTTGTCATCAGTGATTCCATTAATTCCATAATTATAGAAACCGCTCTCAGATTGTTTGAATGTTCTCCCGTCGAGAGGGTTATCACCTCTTGGAGTCATATTCTTTTGCATAATACCAAAGATCATCTTCTTGAGACCAATGGCGCCACCAACAAATTCTTGTCGAAGAACTTCAGGATTATCTTCTAATTTAGTAGTAGATTTAATTCCATTCTCAGCAAACATGAGAGAGATCATACTTCTTCCAGGCATAGAAGGAATAGTTTCACTTGAAATACTTTCCGTTACGAACTCTTCTAGACCAAACATTCCAAGAAAATCATTCTGTATAGTTAAATTGAGTAGACCTTGAGGAACTTGGCGGAATTTCAGTGCCGTAGATTCCATCGAGTCATACATAATATTTATTTTTTCAAGATCAGAGAGTCCATATTCTTTATAGTTTTTTGCATTAATTAGAAAGGATACACGAGTTCCCTGTGAACCAACATGTTGAAGTGTCGGATATCGATAACCGACCATAGGAATAACAGCAAGAGTGTTTTCAAAAGAAACAGTTACTTGTTGGATAACTGAATTAACTTCTGCTTTTCCATAAAGTTGATGTTCGATTGTATGGTATCTCTTTCTTCCATAGAGCTGCATAGTTCCAAGATTTGTATCTAAATCTTTTAAATGAACTTTTGCAGAAGTCTCTAGAATCTTTTGATAATCACCATCGGTGACCTTATCCACTTGACCTTGTTTCCCTTGCACTTTCTTTTTATCTTGTTCAATTTTTTGGGCAAGAAGAGAACCAGGGGTTGGATTCAACGGAGTCTGATTTGGATTTTCTTTCACAGGAAAGAAAGTTGTTACTAGAGAAGCAGGAGGATTGAGTGGAGTTTGATTTGGATTTTGACTAGTAGGATAAAACTCTTTAGTATTTGTCGTAGAAGTATTTGTGGTAGAAGCTAATTTAAATTCTCTCCACATAAATATAGTCTTTGCTTTTCCTCCACTACCATGAGGATAATCTGCAGGGGCACAACCAGTCTCGAAAGGTGAATAAAACTTTCTCCAGATAGGACTCTTTGAAGGAGGTCCAGGTTGATTGAGAAGGGTACCTGTTTTGAATGCAATGATTGGCGTGAATGGTAGATAGTTAAAATACATCATATCAAACACACCTCTAACACAATCTGGCTTTCCCTCATGTCCAAGAGTAGAGAAAGTCATCTGTGATAGAGCGAGCATTATTGGTTTGAAAGATTTATAACATTTGTCAGGATCTATGGTTGAGGAATCTCCTTCTCCTGGTTTACCAAGTACACTTTCAACATATCTGTTCTGAACTACACAGAAGGGAGTCGCGCGTAAACCTGCAACAAGACTAATCATATCTGGGAAATCTGCATTAGTAAAAATTACATCAAAGGAAACACGCGCAATGCTATACCCAGATTTAGATTGTCTCTTTTGAATAGTACGAAGAGTTGCCCATTCATGATTGAATGCTTGTTTTTCTATGTGGATATTCTGAGGAGATATAGCAAGAGTGATATCATTTATAGTAAATTTATCTGGTTCTGTTTTTGTAGCATCTGGAAGACGAAGCGGTTCTTCCCGTTCTTCATCATCAGTTATATTATTGGTAGTTACAGGAAGAAGGGGTTTAGAAGCTGCCAAAGATATTCTCCTTTAGTCTATTCAGAAGTATAGGAGCTTACTTCTATAGTGTCAAAGAGTCTATCTACCTCTTATTAATGAAGATAGTTTTTGCGGGGTAAGGGATTTGCGATCATCTCTAATCAGAGTAGAACTGCGCGAATTACTCCCTGTAACAGATCTCATTCTCCCACTCATACCTTCATAATCTGTAGGTCGAGAAACATTCCCACTAATAGAAACATTGTATCCAGGATTGGCCGCAATGCGCGCTGTATTCCCTGATGGTGTAAAGTTAGAAACTGTAGGTCTTCCTTGGACACCTTCATTAGGATGGAGTCCTTCAGGACCAACATTGCTTCCACCAGATCCACTAGAAAGATTTGGACGTGGTGGAGTATTGGCGCCAGGAGGAAGCATTCTTGGAGGATCTGAGAGAGCCATCGCTATTCCAACTGCTACACCCACTCCAATAGCAAGAGGTTTCGCATGAGACAACATTCCTTTTCCCATTGCAGCCATTTTATTGAGAGAGGAAAGAGCACGTTCTGAAGCAGCAGCCATTGGACTACCTTCTGCTTTTGCAAAGTTCTGAACAAAAGAAGAAAGAGGAGATTGCGCCATTGTTTCTTTACTCATCAACCGAAGTGCCTCTTCAGAAGTAAGTGTCTTTCCTGTTTTCCCATATATCTGACGAAGACGCGAAGCAGTCACTCCTCCTGCTTCTGATCTTTCAAATGCACCACGAGATTTAACAATATCTGCCGCACCTCGTTCCATGTCCAACCCTGGAATAAATCTCGTCTCTGAAGTACCTCTTTTTATTTCATCAGTAGCAATTGTGATTCCTTCATGCATTGAGCCTATCCCAGTCTCTTTTGCGGCTCCCATAACTTCATTTACAGTTGAAATAAGTCCACCTACGTTCTTTTTTGCTAAACTAGAATGCATTCTGTTTAGAAGATTGAGTAGAGATTCCTCTTCACCAGTTGCTACGTGCTTAGCAGAAATAGGCGTTTGTTCCATCCATTCAAGAAGGCCGAGTGCATTCATTTGAGATTTTGCTGAAAGCCCTCCAGCCCCAGAAAGAACAGAAGCCTTGTACATTGCCATTTCGTTAGAGATGGCACCTAGTTTGTTACCTTTGGTAATCCCAAGTTTAAAGACAGAACCTTTCATTGCTTCTGAAATATTTGCAGCACCGGCACCTGCCGCTTTTGCTTTCATATATTGAGAACGGAGAATATATTCTTCATAGAGTTGAGTGGATGCAGGATTTAAAAGTTCTTTTTCTATTTGTTTCGTCAACTGAGGTCCAGCAAAAATAGCAGAGACTACGTCTCCATCTGTATCTCCAGCCGATCCAACAAGAGGAGAAAGACGAAGAGGATTACTCGTTATTTCTGCTCCCATTTCTTGAAGTTTCCCAAGAGATTTACGTCCACCTCTGAAAGCATTTGTAGCAAGTTTCGAAAACTCTTCTTCCTCTGCGGCACCAAGACGACCTTTTACTGCAATAGCATTAACTCTTCTTTCATTAAACATTGCTATTGGTCTGTCACCTTCTATTTTTTGGAACTGTACTAGTTGAGACGAATAGGGTCCAATCATTGGGTGTCTTTCCAGCACCCCAGCAATAGGAACTCCTTTTTTAAAGAAATTTTCTCTCATACTAGCAATATCGTCTTTTGCATAGATACCAAGTTCTTCCATTTGAGAGAACATTCGTTCTGCATAAGGACCAGTTATTCCAACGGATTTTGTAGAGAGGTTGTATTCCGCAGTTGTTTCAACAGCACGGAGGGCCATACTTCCTGGAATTCTATTTCGAAGAACTCCACCTTTACTTGTGACTGTCCCAATAACTGCTTGTCCAATATTAGAAGTGAGATTTTCAAGTTCTTTCTTCATTAAATCTTTTGTAAGGTTTCCTTTTTCGTATTCATTTGCGGCTTCTATCACATCACGATAGGAATGCGCAAGAGGAGAATCTACTGTCATCTTACTTTCTGTTTGATAGGAAGAAAGTTGATTCATTGTTGTAGATCCAGGAATATATATATCTCCCAGACCAGATATTTTCATATTAGTCCCACTAGTCGGTAGGAGATTCTCCCCAGCTGACTCAAGAACGCTTGCGGCTGAGAGAGATCCTTCGCGTTTCCCAAGTGACGAAATAGAAGAAAGAGAAGACATCAATTCTTTTTGCTCATATAGTCTTTCAGGATGTTGACTCATAAGACGGTGAGCAATATCTTGTTTCAGTTCGTTACCAACAGATCCGAAATGTGGGGCACTCAACATTTCAAAACCACGAGGTTCCATTGTCGCCATATTTCCCGCACCAGTTTCAGGACCTGATCCAGCAAACCAGAGTTGGGTTCTTCCAGTAGCAACCCCTCTATTTATTTCTAGAAGTTCTTGTTCATTTAGTCTATCGGCAAATATATTTTCCCATCCTTTCCCATAAATATCTGGAACAGCACCGAAAACTCTTCCCATTTGTTCTGCAGAAAGTTTTGATGAACGTGCAATTCCAAAAAGTTTTCGGATGAGTAATTCATCATTTCTAATATTTTCTTTAATAGCAACTCTATTCATTTTAGCTATTATCTTTGTAGGATCATTAACAAAATTACTACCAAGAGTAGCCATATGTTTTCCAGATTCCATATTAGTTTTAGAAAATTCCCAGAGAGAAGTTATCATTTGATTGAAATGAAGTCCCCGATCTTTCCGAAGTTCTTCCATAGAGATAACTGCTGCGACATCTCCCACTGTTTCTCCAGTTACTCCAACTCTACCAAGAATATCTAGGATTCCCCTTTTTGTAGTTGGTGCAGCAATTCCTTTTGCACCACCATAAACTTTTGCCCAATCAAGTGTTTCTGATTCAGAGAAACCCATTATTTTAGTGAATTGTTTTTTCTGTTCATCTTCAAATGTTGTTGCTGCTGTAAGAAAGGTATTCTGCGGTAGAGAGACGGGTCGTCCTTGTGCATCATATCCAAGGAGCGTCCCTTTGCTAACCATTTCTCCAGTTTTCCAACCTTCAACCTTCGAAGCAATCTCAAATTGAGAAAGACCCTCTACACCTCTCATTTTATTCATCTCACGAGAAACAAGAAGTTGTCCTTCGGAAGAAACCCCTAGTCCTTGAAGTGCTTGTCCATGTTTTGCAGAAACGAAAGCCGCTTCAATAAGAGGAGTTTTTACTCCACCTTCTGCTGCGGCCCAAGAGAGACTTTTCTGTATAGTATTTGCTTCCATTTCTACAAGAGCATCTACAGAAGGAGAAAATCCATGTCGGATATATTGTTGTGGTCTACGACCAAAATCTCCCGCAGAAGGAATCAGATATTTAGAAAAGGTTGTTGGATTCTGAAGAGAAGCGACACCCTTCGCTATCTGATTAGGAGAAGTTCCTGGAAAAACTTTCAAAGAACCACCGCCAGGAAGACTAATTCCACTTTCTACGGCTTCGGCATATTCATAAGGAGTAATTGGGACAATCCCGTCTTCACCTTTTTTGAAAAGATGTACTCTTGCAGCATTTTGTCTGATGTATTCATCAAGTCCCTCATGAAGACCTGTTCCAAGAGAGGGTAACCATTCTCCAGACTTAATTACTTCACTTTCAAATTGTCTAGTAACTGTATTTATTTCTCGTTGTTTTAATCTTTTACTACTAATTAGTTTAGGTATTAGTTCTTCATTGGCACGCCATGCCATATATTGCTCATGGTTAAAAGATTCCTTCATCATTCCATTATCCACTAAACCATAAACACCAGTGAGATATGTAGATTGTTGAGTAGCACCTTTAGTAATTGTAGTTCCCATACCAGCGAATGGACCAGTTACAAGAGAGTGGGCATTTGAAGTACGAGGGATACGAAGTTTCATAGAAGCACTTCCGAGTTTACCTCCAGAGAGAACTGCTTCCATTTGTTCTCCAAGAACATCTTCTCTCCACTTAGAAGTAAGTTTAACTGTACCTCCTGTAATCTTTTCCATTCTTCTAAACTGATCAGCAAGTTTAGAATCAAGTTGACCAATTTCAAGAGAAGTTCTTCTTCTAGAAACTTTTGCTCCAAGTCCTTGTGGATTAATAGATAACCCCTTTGCTACTCTTTCGGAAAGATAAGAAATATCTTGAGTGAATGCACTAATAGTTCTCTGCATATAAACAGAACGAGGATGTGTCTTGAATATTTCAGAAATATCTTTTAGAGCCTCTTCTCCTGTTTTCGCATCAGAAAGTCTTCTAGAAAAAACAGAAGTAAGATGACCCGTAGGATCAATACTTGTAGCAAGACGAGTAGCAATTTCCTTTACTTGTCCTGCTGTTAGTTTTGTATCAGCAGCAACAGTTCCAATCTTTTTAGAAAAATATTCTTTAGCTTCAGATGTAATCTCTCCAGTAGAATAATGTTCAGCAAAATTTTTGAGTACTTCATTGGCTTGAGAGAGTTGAGAAGGCGCGGCATCTTGAATCATTTCTGACCAAGAAGAACGAATTTTCCCAATAGACGAAACGGCACCAGCAATAACTGGAGCACCAATAAGTGCATTCTTAAAGAATGAACCACCATCATTATCGTTTGGCATTAGCTAAACTTCTCCTGAGTTGTTCTCTGTCTGTTTTACTTCTGTCTTCTTTGAACTCAAGCTTTGTAGTCGTCTGTCCTGCCCCTGTAGGAACGATGTTAATAGAGGCTCTCTGTATACCTGCACCGAGTAGAACGTCGTTTATGCGGCCTCTCAGGGCTTCCTGTGGCAAGGGAGAAATGTCTTGTAACTGTTGAGCAGCTTCTTGGGCCATAGGCTTTCTGGCAAGGTTGCGAAGTCTATCTGGCCAAAGATCGTATTCGAATGCATTTTTCCCTTCGTCAGTTATAACCTTCATTTTTATATCTTCAAGATCTACATTCGGCGAGTTGTGGTAAACGCCAATGAAGGTTTGGTAAGAATGTCCAACTGGTATTTCGAAATCGTAAACTTCTTCATTAGATGCAATTTCTTTTATAGTTTCAATTCTATAAGCAACAAAAGAAGAAGTAATGATAGCTGAAGTTGTATTTGTCAATGGACCTACAGAAAAAATAGGTTTCCGGTTATATCGAGTAATTGGACTTAGAAGCGAAACGGGAATTCCTTGAGTTTCCCAAATGCATTTGGCAAGAAAACAAAAAGATTCATTTGTTATTACTAAACGATCTCTTCCATCTTTGCTCCCATCTCCAGTAAGAATTCCTTCAAGAAAAGCAACTTGGCTTTTGCGTGTTAATTCTTCTATCCAAAGAGGAGGATGTTTAGTGTCACAACCTCTTCCTATCCATGTTTCGAAGAGAGAACCTAAAATACCACTATTTACCTTAAGACAAGAAGAATTCCCAGTTTTCCTATATCTTTTAATAATTTGACTTTCAATTCCAAATTTTTCTTTGACTATTTTTTGAGCTAATTCAAGAATAGGGATTTCTTCGATAGACATAGTTATCATGAAACCCCTCATTCGTTTTCCAGTAGACCAAACATTTCCATCAGCGACGACTAAACCAACTAACCACATAAGAGATTCGTCTAAAGAAACTATTTTCTTAACTGGTCTGATTAAACCAGAAAGTGGTCTTAAAGTCGTTTCGTCTATTTTTAAACGATCAGAAACTTGTTTTGGGATTTCTTTCGAAATATCAACTATAGGAGTTTCTAAAGAACATTTTAAGTGTGGTCTAACTAAATAGTGGTTAAGAGTTAATTTTTCGATTGGAGTCCATTCAGGAATATATTTCTCAAAATGTTTGTTCTCACAATGAGAACATTTCCATCGATCTTCTTTGCTTAGACAAACAGAACTAGGTCTTACATCATATTGACATCTTTTAGTTTCAAAAGCTAAAACTAGATGGTTTGGAGTTGCTTTCATGGTATGAAGATCGTCATGTGTTACTTTAATTTCAAAAAGATTTTTATAGTTCATACGTTTAAATATAGCACTTATTGTCCGAATGTCACCATACTTGTCATAAAGTTGATTTCCAATTTTTAAATTTGAGGTCTTTTCTTTTTGAAATCCTGGAATCAAAAGTTCTTGTTCTCCTGGTAAGCACCAACCAACCCAATCGGGTCCAGGAAGAGAACGACCTTCTAGTTTCTTTGCAAGAAGTTTAGTTCTGCGATACCAATCAGGATAACTTTCCTCCTGCGCGCGAGTTGAATTGAACTCTGCCCAAAGTTCTTTATCCTTCGGCATTCCCTGTTCTTGTTTCTGAACTGCAAGATCTTCGAGGGTAACGGTTGCTTTTTGTTTTTGTTCATCTGAAAGAAGTCCAGCCTTTTCTGCTTTCTGTATATCTGCAGCATCCTTCATCTTCCAACGAGCATTCATAAGTGCTTTTTCATTTTCTGGAAGAGAGGAATATATCTCTGGACGTTCTTCTATAGAGGCTTGAGAAAATGCATCAAAATAGTCTCTCTCTCGTCGAGGAAGACCACGCATTATATAAGTATAGTTAAAGGTAAAAGGGTTAACTCCAAACATAGTTTCTCTACGTTTAGAACCCATTTCTTTTGCTGTTTCTTCATCACCTGCAACTTGTGCTTCTCTTTCGAGACGAGTTGCTTTTACATACTTCAGAATATCAAAGTACTCTTCAGTATCACGTTTTTCTTGCACTTCTGAAGGAATAGAATGTGAACCAAGAGCATGAGTAGTACTAGTTGTGAATGGTTTCAGGAAGTCTCTAATTGGGTGTTCCCAGAATCCAGATTGAGTTCCATACAACTGATTCTTTTTATAATCTTCAAGAGCTGTTCTCATATGAACAAATTTAGAAGCAGGAGAAACTGGGGTTAGGAACTCAAGAGGAGTTTCAGATTTGTGAGCAAGATTCTCCCAATAAGAACCAACAGTTCTTTCGAACCAAGAGGGATCGCGAGTTTCCTTCTGCGACTCATTCGAAGTAGCAAGGATCCTTTCCATAGGAGTCTTATCTTCATCTTTGTAGAGATATGGAGAGAATTCTTTCTTTGTTTTGCGTGCCGCTATTTCTTTCATGGTCTGATGATATTGATTCACATCTTCAGGAGATATATCCCCTTCAGAAACTAGTTTTTTAACTTGTCCAAGAGTCTGACCATATTCAGAAGAATAAGGAGCGATATCTGCAAGAATAGAAAGACGAGTTATAAGAGGATAGTTTTCAGGTGCAATACCTTTCATCTCTGGATGAAGTGCAGAGTTATGGACAAGAAATGAAGTTACGAATTCATGAGTATCTTCAATTTCAAAGTCGTAAACTATCCCCTCATATCGACTATTATCAATATTCCTTATTTTGAATGCTCGATGACTATCAATAATAAAATTACTTATTGTCTTAGAAGTAGAAAGATCAACTGATTTGTTCCCATCAAGATGGAGAAGATGGGAACTAGAAGCCAATATTGTAATTTCCCAACAAGGCTTGCCTCGAATAGTTTTTCCAGTTTTTTTATAAACTGATTTTCTTGATGGTCTAAGTATTGTCGAATAATCAATATCGAAAATATTCAAGTAATAAAATAATTGAGATAACAATTTTGGGTATTTTGTCGATACACAAAGTGTATAAGTTTCTTTTGCTAAATGAGAATCCCCTTGAAATAATCCATCCAAAAGCCAAAGAAATTGCTGTTTACTTAAAGTTGAAGGAAGTTTTTTATTTTCAGAAGTCCCAAATATATTTTTTAAGTACAAACCAAGAACTATATTGTATGTGACATGGGTATAACTATGTTCTTCTCCACTTTTCTTAGAAAATTTACCGTTAATAACTTTGCCAATTTTATCTGAAATAAACTTCTCTTCTTCTGAAAGAGCAAAATCAATTCGGGAATTTCTAGTACTAATAGAACCCTCCGCTAAGTATAGACCAAACATATACCAAGTTTCCTTATCGTCTGGCAGAGAGCAAAAGATTTGTTTATTTCTTCTTAATTTTCCTTTAAGAAGATTCCAAGTTTGATATAGATTTTCTCCTTCTGAAGAAATCCCTGTTCCCTCAATTACAGAAGCAATATCAATTGGGAATGGAACTAAATCTTGGTTTAGAAGAGGTAAGGTAACGTAATCTCCTTTCTCAAGATTTTTCGCCATAATCCATTCAATTTTATTTTTTTGATAATCTCGACATTTTGTCTGTTTGCACATAGAAGAGAATTTACAAGGACGACGAGATTTATTTGCCGTATCTCCTTTATGGTATTTACATTGAGAAATTTTTACTGTTTTGACTTGGTGTTCTGGTGTTAGAAGTGTAGCTTCTCTTAACCCACCATAACTTTCGATAGAAAAAATCTCTCCTGCAAATTGACGAGTAAAGATATTTAGTACTGACTTGAATCCTTTAGAAGTAAGGACTTTATCTTCTAGTCTTATATCAGATGCTTTTTTGTATCCTTCGATTGTATAAACTTTTGTTTCAGGATGCAGACAATATCCAGGACCAGGAAGTCGTTCTTCGCCTAATTGAACTTTTGCATACGGATCACCTGTCCGAAAGTCAGGAGATCTTTCTCCAGAAGTTGGCATCCATGAAGGCATAGTATTCTGAAGAGGATTATACTGTGGAATTTCTCTCCTATGGTGAGGATAAAGTCTTCGAAAGAGTTCGGATGTCGATGCCATCCCACCCATTTCTTTATCCCAATAATCTCTCTCTGCAGAAGTTATTCTTCCAGCAGATTCTAACATTGATTCTTGTGCGAAAACATCTTGATTACCAGTTATTCGAGAATAGAGAGAGTTGAGTACGAACCCTGGCATACCTACTGCTTCTTGGGCACGGTAGATTTCTTCACCAACAACACTTTTTATTCCGAAGGGAGATATAGGCGCTCCTTGTCCTGATTCTCCTGGAGTAGTAATCTCTCCAAACTTTGGAGGCATAGGTTTAAACGCGCCACCTTCCCCACTCTTCATAAATTCATTTTCGTGCATAAGAACAGGAGGTTTAATTAGTCTACCAATAGTAGAAGAAATAAGAGGACCAACGAAAGGTATATCTTCTCCAAACCCACCCGAAAGTGGATAAGGACGGTCCCAGTAATGTTCACGTTCTACGTCATATGTAAAATTCTTTTTATACCATTTAGTAAGTGGAGATAATTCTTCTTCTCCATATACCGATTTGTCTTTTGCTCTTGCAAGCATTCTTGGATACCAATGTTGTTGGAAACGATCTATCTTATCGCCTTCCCACGCAGATCTTCCAGCTTCCCACCAACGACCTTTTCTAATTTCAACCTTCTCTTGACCAGAGTAGAGAGCTTCGAGTTTCTCTGGTCTATCTGAAGGGACAAGGGCGCCAGGAACGAAAGGAGCAACGAGAGCAAGACCAACAGCAAGACCACCCATCCAACGAAGTTTGCCAGGAGTTACTTCTCCAACTACACGAGAAAGAGATCCGACAATAGAACGACTTCTCTGACGAGAAGCAATCGCAGTTGCTATCTTGCCTTCCCATGATGCTAGTTTCTTTTCTGTTTCTTGTTGAACAAGATTAATTCCTCTATCGGAAAGAGTAGAGAGAATTTCATTTCCCATTGCTTTCCCATGAGCGAATGCTTTAAAACTTGCATCTATCGCTCTGGGAATGGCTACTGCTTCTTCAAGAGAAAATCCTGCTGCCTGAAGGCCAATCTGTTTCTTTACACGAAGACCATAGTTTATTCCAAGACCACCAAGAGCACCCATAATTGGGAATGCTGCCAATTTAGTTAGAGAAGTAGATCCTGGTGCTATTTCTTCTTGTCTCTCTCTATAGTCGTGGAGACCAAGAACTTCTGCAGTGCGAGAAATCGCCTTCTGTCCTTTTGTCCAAACAGTTGCACCAGCAGCAGTAATACCTTCATCAAAAATAGTGTTACTTAATACATCAGAGTTTCTTACAGAATAATCTAATTGCTTATACCCAAGATATGCAGCAACACCTATACCTGCTTTACCTGTTAACTTCGCAAGAGTTCGAAGTCCACTAGATGACTCAACTCCAAAACCTTTTTTGAATCCAGGAATTTTCTTAATCTGATTAAACAGATTAGACATTCCGGGAAGTTCTGCGGGTTGTTGGGCTAATCTATTCAGTCTTTCTATCGCAGAGGTGCCCCATCCTTTAATACCTCTTGTATAAGATTGGAATCTGCTTTTTCCTCCACCAAAAGAAATAATGTCAGAAGCATCTTCACCAGAAAGAGTTCCATAAGTGATTTTTGCTTTCAGAGATTTGGAGAGTCCTGCAATATCTCCTTTTGCAATAGAACGCGCTAATCCTTCTTGGTAAGTTGCACCAGCTAATGTAGGAGAACGAAGAGTATAGGCATGTTTGAGAAGAGTAGTTTTCTTTTCGTCTAGAAGAAGAAGTCTTCCTCCACTAAAAGCAAAACCATGTTTTCCTACTCTGCCAGTAGTGATATCTTCGCCAATAGTATTTGAAAGATTTTCTAACCAAGTCCGACCTTCAGGACTTTGTGCTAGATTGCGAATATGTTGGTCGGAAAATATCTTTGTAGCTTTACTAGCAGTTTCAAGAGGAGAGAAGATATGAGAGAGTTGAAAGGTACGTAGAATACCACCAGGAGAATACTCTTCAGCAGTTCTAATTCCCTGAAGGGCATAATCCCATCCACGTCCATGAAAGGCATATTTATTTAGAAGTTTTCCAGCTCCCCAGATACTGGAGACAGTCCCAGCAACGCCGAGTAAAGAATGGAATTGATTAGATAAAGGATTCGGAAGAGGTTGAGGACCATCGGTCCATTCCTCAGGTTGAACTTGTTGATGAAGTTGGGAACCTCTAAATGCGAATGCCATTGGAAATTAGAATATCTTGTTTAGAGAATATGTCGTCTCTAACCTTGTTTTTTCTTTTCTAATTCAGCAAGGAGATCGGCATAAACCCATTGAGCTGTTTTTATTAGATTGTTTCTTGTATCTTTTGTTTTCATTTCAAGAATTTTTGCTCTCACATCAGGATGGGCATTTTTCTCATCATTGTCGAGAGACATATCATCTGCGTCTCTGGAATCAGCAGCAAAATCTATCTTCTTTTTATTTTTTGCTTCAAGAACAGGAGAAACCTTCCATGGTTTTTCTTTTGAAGAGAGAGGTGTTTCCATCTCTTCTTTTTTAATTTCAACAGGTGGTTTCTTTGGAGTTTTCTGTTGTTTCTCCCATAGAGCTTTTGCATCTATCCGAGGAGAGAGAGTCTCTTCAGGAGGTGGACCTTTTGGTTGTTCAATATGGTTTAGATCACGGAATTCAACACGAGGTTTCTTTTTCTTTTGTGTTTCTTCAGAAGCATCTTTCATTTCTATAGGTTCCTTCAACATACCCATTTCGAGAAGTTTCTTCTCTGCCATAGCAACACGAAGAAGAAATGTTTCATAATCCATTGCATATATTTCTTCTGGTTTGTAAGGGAATGCCATAGTTATTACTTGAACAAGATCTTGAATAGCACGAGTACCATCTGAGAATAGAATAGTACGCGCCATTTCTAGATCATTATTAAATTCAGTGATTCCTACTGGACCAGACATCTCCCATATATTCTGGACAACAACACTGATTATTCCAGCCTTCATAAAAGGCATCTGACGAATAAATGTCTTCTCTATAACGCATTTCTTGAATATCTCATCCTCTAGGATAGAAGTTGGGATTAATTTACGCGCATAATCTCTAGAGTATTTGAGATAGTCTCCAAGAGAGAGAGGACGCCAGGGGATAACAGGGCCATCAGGGAAAGAGGTAAGATAAGTATCGCCATACTCCTGACGAGTTTTGGAGAAAAGCGATATAGTCATCTGTTATAGTTTAGCGCAAAGAGTAGATGCCATCTGAGGAGTTACGAAACAAGAATTTTGAAGAACTTGTTCTTGGATACCAGAAGGGATACCAGCCTTACATTTGTCCCAAGTAGTTGGAATAGATTTCCAAAGAACACAAATATCACAAATTGCTTCTTCGAATTTGAATGTATCCATTTTCGCTTCGGGATCAGCAGACTTTACTTGAAGAGCAACCCATTCTGGACGTGTAATAGCACGGAATACAAAGAGTTCTGTCTCTGAGAATCCTGACACATACACATCGCCATAATCTAACTTCCACCCTTCGATGACTTCTGGTGTTGGTGAGTTTGGGAAAGCTTTCAAGATATCTGGAAGTGTTTGAGGTTGTTCTACTTTTTCTTCTTTAGACATATATCGCTCCTTTATTTAATTGGATGCCAAGGAATATATTCTTCAGCAGTAAAATTAATAAATTCTTCCATAATAATGTCATCAATAGAGACACCAAATTTTACAGAAGTTAATTTTATTTTTTTTAATTCCATTGTTGCTTTTTGCCCATTATACTGTCACCTGGCAAAGGAATTGATATTGTTCCTGTATCGGCCCTTCAGACATTCTAATTGTTTTTCCTTGGGAAAGCAAGGATACATTAATAAATTTTAAAACTGTATGGTTGGGTTCTTGGCTTGAAAAGTTGCCGAATACAAGAAACATATCAAACCCATTAAAAACTGTGTTAGTTGGTTTTCTTATTTGTTTGAGAAGATCTTCATTCGAAACACCATTTCTCCATACTTCGTTTTCGAATTCATCCATCAAATTAGCAAATCTAGTATCCTTTGCCTTCCCTTTCATTTTTGGATCAGATGTAGCATAACCAGCTAGATCGTGATAAAACTGAAACTCCTCTCCTCTAGTTGCTTTCCCTTGAGTAACTCTCTCGATACTTTCACGAGTAATGCCAGTATGGTTGTTCCCAGACCAGACTATAGGAGAAGTTTTACCTGCATTTCCAAGTGCTTTTTCTGCTTTAGTAGAATTGACCGAGAGTGACAAACCCTTGAATCTTCTGAGAACAGCCCAGAGATACCCTTGTTCCTTAAAGTTAATAGTGAAATTACCTTGTACAAGACACTGTCCCGCCGCGAGATCATCGAAAAGCTGTGAGGCATATCCGTATATGGGAGTTTTATTCTCACTATCTTCATATGAAATAGAAGTAATTTCATCCACCCAGACATCTCCGATATAGAGGAACATCTGACAGGGATCAAAATAATCAAGATCGTATATAGCAGTAGAAGGAGAGGCGTATTTTGGCATGTCGTTTTCCTACTATAGGAAAGGATTACGTCTCAAATTGAAACGGTCCATCGCTGAATTTTTCTGGAAAGTATCATATTCAGGATCGTTGAGAAGATCGGTCGCACGAGTTCCTGTAAATGCTGTTTTCAACATTTGAGAGGGATTGTCTTTCTTTATCTTAGACTTTCTAGCTCTCATAGGATCTAAATCGCGCGCTACATATTGTACTGTACTCTCTGTAAGAAGATCTTCAATAGACATTACTGTTCCTTCAGACACGAACTCAACTCCAAAAATAGTCATAATAGATTCAGAACCATATTCATTCGCAAGGGTAATAATGATATCTACTGGTGGTAGTTGATCGAGTATAGCTGAAGAAAAAACATTTCCATCAAAGTCAGAAGGATGTGCTTCTAGAATTCTCCAAAGAACACTTTGGTCGAATACAGTGAATACAAGACTTCCAGCTATAGTTCTAGACCCGCGAGTGAATCCCTTTGGATAGACACAACCGCAAGCTCTGACATCTTTCTTATCTCGGAATGTCGATATAGAAAGAGACTGACATTCTGCGAGAACAAGTGTTGAGACATTGGAAAGAATCAGAGAAACATCTTTCATTTGAGATTGAAGACTTTGAAGAGTATTATTTAATTCAACAAAACGTTCATTTGATGCGCGAAAAGTTTGTGAATATGTCTCGTAATCTGGCGTTCCTTGATGAGTAGAGGGAAGTTTGTTTTGAGCAATTTGAGATTGTTTTTTAACAAGAGCTATTTCATCTTCAGTTTTTTTAATATCTTTCTGAAGAGAACTTGCTCTATCATTGTTCGGTTTTCCTCCATCAGGAAGATTAATAACAATTTTTATATCTGCTCCTGAGTAAGAAGTATTCGATCCCAGATAAACTGATCCCGGTGATATTTTCTCCTGGATATCAGTTTGAGCAGCGTTATTAATAAAAGTAGTTATACCTGTTTCAGAAAGAAAGGCCATATAGTCTCACCCCCACCAGAGTAACTGTGGGGCAAAGACTGTCAAGTTGTGAGAGAAAAAGAAAAGAGGAGAAAACTATGTGAGGCTACCCTGAGAAGCGATACGGGCAGCGTTTAGAGAAGGAACTGGAGTCCAACCAATGATAGTACGAGCGACATACGTGTGCTGTTGTTCTGAAACGATGTCGTCGATAGAAACACCGTATCCTTCATTGAGTAGTTCCACACCGAGTACACTCATAACAGCAAGCGCGCCATATTCATTAGCAGCCGCTAGAGTAACGTCAAAGGGAGGAATCTGATCAGCATACCAAGCAGTAGCTAGTTCTTGGTCGCTCTTTACGTTAGAAATAGTTGATTCCTGACCTTGTACTGGAGTACCAGCAGTAACGCCACTTGAAGAAGAAAGACTAGTAGCAAATGCGCCAGTTCCAGGAAATCTAAACTGTGGACGAATATCATCTCTATCTGACTGGAAGACTAATCCACCATCAGGAGAGTATCCTCCAAGAGTAGATAGAAGGACGTGTCTATCGAATACAATGAAGATTAGAGTTCCAGCAATACCTCTCTTCCCTCTTGAGAAGGAACGGGGGTCAGCAGATCCCATCGTATAGATTGGAGCTTTTTCACGGGTGATTGAATAACTGATTGCTTGGAGTTCGGCAATAACTTTATTACCAAACACACCCTTGATATCAACTCCAGAAAATGAGTTATAACTTCTTGAGTAAGGTGAACTAACAGCGGGCATTTAAATGTCCTCCCTGTAATTACTGAGCAGCAAGTGAAATCATGACCGTGATCTGCCTCAATTCGAATGCAGGCACGCATACTAATTCTACAGTAGCTTTCCCTTGAACTTGCTGTGCTGGAGTTGAGGTTACTATAGCATCGTATCTTTGCAAGTAACTTCCCTGTTGTAGTTTCTGAAGAGCGCCATTAATAGCTGTTTCTAGAGCAGCTAGTCTAGAACCAGTAATAGGTTCTCCAAGGAACTTCTCAGAAGCAGCACGAATAGCCTGTACAGTCGCATCGATAATACGGAAAGTAGTAAGACGACGATAATCAGAGTCAGTACGAGCACCCGTAGGAGCATCACTTACAACAACTCCCTGTGGCTTCTGTTGGAACATAACGTAACCAGCGCCAGCTAGAGCATCTAGTTTCCCAACACTTACACGGAAGGGAAGACGAACGCCTGGTTGAATCTTATTAGTAGGAGCACTATTTTCTGGAAGACTCGAAACAAATCCAGCATAAACAGTTGCACCTGAAGCAGCATATGAGAAGAGACTAGTACTATTCGAAAGAATAGTCTGAGCACCGACAACTGAAAGATATTTACCAATATCAATACGGTGTTCATTGTTATCTTCTAGTTGACCACCATCTACCCAACCACTATCAGTACCTACAAAACCGCCGCCACCTAGACCATCAACACCATCGATTGGGAAAGCAGGAAGACCCGAAACGATACTACCCAGACGACCGGCTTTCCATTTATTACCTAGAAGTCCAGTACCGTTAGAAGTGATAATCGACTGACCTGAAGTATTGGTAGTAACTACTGGTGAACGACCTACCCAATTATTTACATCTTTTAATGACCAAGAAAGGGGAGGATTCACGCCGATCATTCCATGGACAACTCTGTCATTTTCAGACTTGCGGTAACAGAAATCAGCAAGTTGGTAACCAAAGTTTACTTCATGAAAGTCTCCAGCAGCAAGAGCAACACCAAAGGCGTCAGTCGTTGCGGTCGCAGAACCTACAGAAGTTGCAGGGAAAATTTCCGCAGCACCGTCATTATCAAGATCCCACCAGAAATAAGTCTCACCATTATATTCTTGGACAAAGACTTTTCCTAGAATATCGTAAATACTTCCTGGAATAGGATAAGCAGAACTAGCGAGCCAAGGAGGAGCAATATTGAGAGCCGAAACCTCAGTAGTCGTCATATCCATAACGTTGAGATCGTCTAGATAGGCATTAGCAGGAACAATAATATCTACAATTTCATTTTCTAGAAGAGCATAAGCCTTGTAGAAAGCTTCGTATAGTTCCATCCGTGATAGAAGAATACCATCAGTTCCAGCAGTAAAAACAGAACCCGAAACGCCATTCGCAGCTAGAAGAGTAATCGCACCAGCATAGGTAGTAGAACCTACATTAGCACCAGTAGCATTCGCGGTTCCTGAAACAGAAACTTCATTCGTGTCTATAGCAGCAGAAGGATAGGCAGGATTATTGTCATAAACCAATGATTGATCAGATACTCTCCAAACTTGGAGACGACCAGCAGCCTGGTCCCAAAATAGTTTGTAGTTGATTCCAGCATCATAGTCTTTCTGAGCAGTTGTAACAGTTAAAGTAGAACTTGTATGTCCAATTTTTGTTAGAGAAGCTGAAGTTGCACCAACGCGCATAAGACGAACATTTCTTGCGCCACCGGCAATAACTTCATAGAGTGAACGAACTAGAGTACCATCAGTTTTACCGAAAACTGAAGCTGCAATCGAAACACTAGCAACGGAATAAGTACTGTCTGCATCTCCTGAAGGGCTAGTACCAAGAATTAGAACAGCAGGATTGTTATTTGGTTCACTTACTTGGAGGTTCCCGTCCTGAAAGAGAGGAAACGTACCGGGTAGATTCTGATAGCTCATTAATATCCTCCTCGAATTAAAGTACTGTACTTGAAGATAACCTTATTTGAACTTCTTCTAAGGTCTTCTGACTAACACTAATCAATTTCTCAGTCCTTACATAAAAATCTATTGGTCTTCCGAAATACAAATTATTATCTATATTCAAAAATACTGGTGATTGCCAACCTTCGTAAATAATTCTATTCACTCCGCTATAAGAAAACCACCAAGTATATTCTTCAAACATATTTTCAAGCCAAATGGCTCTTTTATTTGCTACTTTATTTGTTCTAGCCCAAGCAGTAATTCTGACTATGTTGTCGTAAAAATAACCAAATATCGCTTTCTTGTAACTAGGGTTTTCAGGGTCATCTACTGTTTCTCTAAGTACAGGTCTGAGATTCTTTACCTTGCTTTCTCCTGGTCTCCCTTGTGCAAACATTCCGGGTGCTCTTGAAGCAAATGAAATAGAAACTGTTTCTCCCTGGAATGCTTTTTCTGGTCTTTCAAAAACAACATCAACACGAGCTTCTTCAGTTGTTTTCCATCTCTTCTCATAATCACGTATCGCTTGTTCAATCAACTCTGATACTTCTATAATGTCTTTAGCAGGACCTGGAGTAACAGTAGGTTGCGAAATCGAATGTTCTAAAAAATAATTAAAAGGATCAGGTTCATTTATTTCTATTGTTACTCTTACTGGTTCTACTAGCAAATCTGGGGAAATAATATCTGTACGAAGTATTGGATTTGCCATTATCTAAACTTTCTCGTAAAAAGGTGCATTTATATAACGATATGTATTCTCGTGTGCGAACACTTTCCAATATTCTAACTTACCAAGATCAGAACGATAATCCCAAACAGTACCTATTGCAAAAATCGCTATTCTTCTCATTGGTTGAACTGGTTCACCACTATTATCTAATTCAAGTTGCACAATCTGGTCTAGTCTCGTGACAAGAGAATCGTACCTTATATAGAATACAATGATCGGAATATTAATCAAGCCCGGCTGTGTAGGTTTGTCTCGTAGAGATTTTGATGTGTCAAGCCCTGCAACAGTACGATAAAACTGTACAGGAACTTCGTCATTCATCCATCCCATCCCCAGACATATTGGACACCATCTATCTTTATCTGGTTCTCCAGTTGTTTGATCTCTACAAGGACAAGGGACAGGTTGCCCCCATTCATCTCTTCTTGCACGACGGATAAGACCATACTGAGCCTTACTTATTTCAGGACCAAACCCATCCATTGTCTTTATCATTTCTTCTCTAATGTTTATTTCACTACCACCAACAGATCCCGTATAAACGTTATCTGAAGTAATTCCTTTACTATAAAAATCATCACGTTTACGTGTCATTGGTTATTTGTTCCTATGACGCACTGCGTCTAACGTTCCCACCAGCCTCGATGACCATAAACATTCTTAACTCTACGTGAAATAAGAGGACGCACTCTCATATTTGCAGCAGGAGTCTGAGTATTCAACCAATCACGAGTATGTAGCCATTGACGACCAATTTGAGGTCTATCGATATCCCATTCACCCTTTACAGAATAAAGAGGTTTTTGTATTGCCCTACCACCTGCTTGAAGTTCTTTTTCCCATTTATCCAAACATTGTTGAACTCTATTCATAGGAATTGCGACATTTTCTTTTGTAGTATCATATTCAACAGCAAGATCACCAAGTTGTTTTCTTTTTGGTCTTCCTGGACCACCAATAGTATTAGAAAGGATAATCTGAGTAGCTCTACAACAGGTCCATTCACTTCTAACAAAATTATAGAAGTCTGGTTCCATATCTGTCTTATTCCACGTACGTTCATCAGCTTCCATAGAAGCGAGGTGAATAGCTAGATAGAGGGTATCGTCAGGAATGCCTGTCATATACTGTCCAGCAGCAAGTCTGAGTCTTCTGGCACTACAATAGAGTGGTGTATAAGCGGTAGAGAAAGAAAAATCGTATGTTTCCCCTAGATATACTCCACTTGTATTTGCTAGTGCCGCATCTAGAGAGATAGTTACAAGATTGTTCCCAGTAAGTTGTCCTGATGCTAGTATTATCTGTAACTGATTACCATTAACCGAGAGAGAATAATCCAGGGGGCCTTTCGCTCCACCAGAAGGATATATCCCATCAGAACCTATGCCTGTAACAGGTTCTGAGAATGCATCGATAGTTACCCCACTTACAACAGTCAGAGGATCGATTGGAGAGTCGAAATTAACATAAATAGGATAATCATTCGCTGGTATCGTTTGATTAGTAGCAAAATCTGTTGGTCGAGTAGAAACAATATTGAATGTTGGAGAAACGGTAGTAACCGAAGTACCGGCAATAGTTGTAGCTATTACTGATGTAGAAATATCATCAGGTATAACTTCTATCGATCCAGAACCAGTTTTGAACGGCCAGTTTATGTTCCCAGAGAAGGTTTCGGGACTTTTTACTGCCACGGTCCAAGTATCACCAGCAACATAACTGCCATCAGTAAATGTCGCCACTACTCCATCAGAAAGAGGAACTCCAGATAATCTAGTTTTGAATGGACCAAATACAGTAAAGGGATCACTAGTTCTGTAGAAGGAGAACTTTGCAGTAGAAATATCTCCAGAGATAGCAATAGATAGATTGTAAGTATCAGTTGGTGCAGCACCAAAGTAACTTCCAACGAATCCTACTTCTCCAATAGAGGTTATTCCACTAGCTGCGACACTATCAAATACGGTACGAGATAATACGCCACTATCGATATCATCAGTAGCATCTTCATCTCCAGAGAGATAGACAGTATATTCAGTATCTACAGCAAGTTTCTCTCGTGGAGTGAATATAACTTTAGTTCTATATAGGAGACCACTACCAACAGTATCTAAAGTTGTAACAATAGAATCACTAGAAAGGTCAAGTCTTTCAAAAGTGAAAGTTCCCTGTACCATTCCATGGTATCCAGGAGATTGCAGTATCTCACTTTCAGTACCTACCGAAGGACGATCTTGAAAGATTTGGAGGTCTGGGCCAGACCAAGTATCGAAATCAGGTCCAGCAACAAAAAGATTCCCATTTGAAAGAGAATCTTCATCAATCTCTCTATCAAAAACAACCCAAACCTTATCAGATAAAATGATTCCTATACCGCTAGCGGCAGGATGAATTTTCGAGACGATATCAATCAAATTAGCCAATTAGAAACACCTCGTCTATTTTGAAAGTCCTATCTCAACCAATTCTTTAGTGGAAAGATAGATTGTTTTCTTTTCTGATTCTATCACAGTAAATCTTTCTGCCAAAGGGTCCTTCCGAGAGTGGATCTTGAAAGATTTTAATTGTTCTGCAGTTCTCTTTTCAATCTCTTTTTCAAGTTTTTGTTCTATCACTTGTATCCTATGTTGGAGATATTTTATATTGAGAGATCGTTTCTTCCCATTTTCTTCCATAAGAAGAAGTGTTCTGAAGAGACGTAGTTCAGTATCATTCTTAACTGAATTTCTCAAATGGTTGAAACCAAGAGTAGAAAGGTAGGCAAGTCTTTCTTGATACTTTTGTTCTTTCTCTCGTAATTTTGCTTCTCGTTGAAGACGTTGAGACATTTCTAGAGAGATATTCTCTTCATGCACTATCTGTGTTTCTGATTTTTCTACAGGAGGATTCAATTTTGCCCAATCAGAATAGATCTCATGAAAGGGTTTGTCCGATTCTAGGATTCCATTCTTTAGAGCAATAAGAACCTTTTGCTGAAGTATCTTGGTCAAACCATAAAAATCTAATTCTACTGGTCCAGGGTTGGCACAAGAGAGAGAAAGAATCAAATTTCTTGGATCTCCCAGAAAATACATAGGGACCTTTTCGCTAACTAGTTTAATTTGCATCAATATCTCCTAGCACAATAAACAAAGAAAAACTTCTAGAGTCAGTATAGACTCTAGAAGTTTTCATTGCAAGGAGAAGTAAGAAGAAGAGGAGAGTACTACAGACCGATAACGGTGTTTGGCTCGATCTTGTGGAAGTTGCTGCTGATATCAATGTGCGTCTCAGCAGGAAGAACGATTTCGTTGGGTACGACGTGGACGTTACGCATAACAGCAATACCCTGACCTTCGTTCAAAATACCAATCGCATAACGTTCCCGTAATTTAATCTTACGAATGTCAACGCGAGGATCATCAAATTCCTCAGTCGTTAGGTCTTCGTCAACAACTAGTACGCCCAATTCGTTAGAATCGAACATATAGATGTCAGTAAGTTTCCGGCGAGGATCGTAAGGAACAAACGGACTTACGATGATGCGGAATGGAACGTTCATGTAATTCGGTAGAACTGGAGCCGAAGTAATGAACTGCGGATACTGTAACAGAGGAGTTGAAGAAAGACCACTCTGTTGTGCACCACCCGTAGAGGTCTGGCCAGGAACTGGCATCTGTCCAGGAGCTACGCCGAGACCACCTTGTGAAGCAGCGCCCCAGGGAGCTAGACCAGCAGGATTGCCAGTCCAAGTCGCGAAGAACGTACCACCTCCATTCGCTTGAACGAATGCACGTAGTTGAGCATCTTTAACGAACATTGTCCAGGTTAGTGGGTGCATTAGAAGAGTATTTGGCATAAAGCCCTGGGTAACTACCTGGGCAAAACAATCAAATACGTCATCCATTGTTACTGAACCGTTAGCTGAACCATCTAGCGAACGTCCGGTAGTTACACCGAAGAGTGACGGACCATTGAGGTTATCAAAGGCAGTGACTCCCATAGTCTGGATGTAATTGAAGATCTTGACTTCTTTGTGACGCGCAAGAGCACGACCGGCGGCACGAAGGTGAAGACCGATTACATCGAACTGGCTATAACGGATCATTTCATCAGTAACACGGACAGCAAGTCCACTCTTACCGATAGTCGCCGTTACAGTAGCTCCACCCATCTGAAGGGTGCGTTCTGGGTATTCTCCACCCTCGGGGATGTCAGCAGCAGCTAGTGCACCGACAGCGGGGAAGGTGATAGTCTGACCATAACTATAGTTAATTCTCTGTAGAAGAGAAGTAGCTACAAGTAGTGGCTCAACAGCTTCACGAACGATATTAGAAATAACTTTCGGGAAAAGCAATGGAGCATTAGGAACGCTAAGAGCGTCCTCTAGTTTGATATAATCACTTTTGCCAGGGCCGACTTTGCCGTTATTATCCCAAAGCCAACGAAGTTCCTCTGGTTGTGAGACATCTTTTAGATTGAATTCCATAATTAAATTGCCTCCTAAATTTCAGTACCTTTCCTTAAATTATCGACTAATTAAGTTAATAATTAGAACCGTATCCGCACCACCAGCGAAAGTGAGTAGATCGGGGATACCACCTGTAGCACTACCAGGCATACGATCTAGTTGACCAAGATGAGCACTTGCGCTACCTAAAGCACCAGCACCAACTGAACCAGCGGAACTAGTTCCGATAGCAGGATTGAAGGCAGTCTTGACACGATCTAGACCATCAAGTGGCCATACTTCTCTACCAATGATCTGACCTAGAATATCTGGACCATGGGCAACAGTGTTATCTACAACAAAGTTACTACCAGTTCCCCAAGCTAGGAAGTCACCAGGAGTTACTCCACCAGAAGGAGCTAGAACACAAGCAAACTTTGATAGAACCGCAGCATTCCCATCATAGTGAGAGTAGGTAATAGTCGGAGAACCGCTGGTCAGACCAGCAGGAAGTGTTGCACCATCAGCACTATAAATAAAGATAACACCAACTTCATAGTCTACAAAGTATTTACCAGCCGCATTCACCTGAGCAACAGAATTAACTTCATTTACTAAGATAGCCGCAGCAGCCGTAGGAACAGCAGTATTAGCAATCGAGAATGGATTGATAAGAGTCTGCTTCGCAACAGGATAATGATCAAGAGCTAAAGCTACAACAGTTGAAGTGGCCGCGACCTTAACAGTACCATAAGTACTATCATAACGACCCGTCGCATTTAGAATAGCATAAGCAGCAGTCTGGATAGCGCGAGTACCAAAGACGAGGGCGCTATTCGTTACCGAACCATCTACAGTTTCAGTAAGTGGAACAAGTGGAACAAGTGGAAGACGAATAACATAGTCACAGAGAACAGCAACGGCGTGTTGCATATTGTAGTTGTGCTGAGTGTACTGTGAAGGGTTAGAACCGTCGCCACCAGGACTCATTAGATAAGCATAAGGAGCTACACCCATCGCATGGCGAAGAGTTACAGTAGTAGAACCGTTAGCACCTGGCCACGCCATACCTAGACGACCCATAAAACCACAAGTAGTACTTACACCACCAGTGACACCAGCCGCAGCTTGGTAAACACCGTTAATATAACCAAATGTAACAGTACGAGCAGTAGTTACAGGTAGACCAGTACAAATATCGATAGTACCAGCAACGATATCGTTTGTAGTATAAGTAAGTGCAGCACTTGCTGAGCAGTATTCCGCTGGCATTACTTTGCCATCGGGATCAAGAGCAACAGCTTTACCAGGCATAACAACTAACCAATTCTCGTAAAACTTATCGTAGAACTGGACAGGTAGCCAAGCAGCGACTTGGTAAGCAATAGCGGGACGTTCGCCTTCACTATGCTCGATATCGGGGATGATATTTCCAACATGATCCCACGGTTTGTGATTAGCTGAGTAGCGGTTAGCAGCATCGAAAGACATTTATTTTTCCTCCTAAGAAGGTTACCCTTTGACAGGGATTTCGTTTGGGATAAGACCTTGATTCCTACAATCTTCTAAAAACTTGTCCTGAGCTTCAGGACCTTTGTATCTACGAATATTCAAAGCTTGTAACTTAATTTGTTTTGCTATCTCTAAATTATACTTTACTTCATTCTGTACAACTGCTGTACCATCTTGTTTTATTGCATCAATTATACCAGCAGTAGGATCAGATACTTCGCCTTCAGGTTTAATATTGCTTAACCCAGAATTAAGAGTATCAGCGATTTTCTGCATGTCAACGGCACGATTTAACTCATTTAACATTTCTCGAACTTCTGGGCCTGTTTTGTCCTTTAATTCAAGAACAATAGTATCTAGGGTAGTCTTTTCTCCTTTCAAAATACGAAGATTACAGATTTGATGGATGTGAGAAGTACGAATTTCAGCAGTAGCATCAGAAAGGGCATGATTTAGATTTTCCATATCTGCTAAATCAAGACCTTTTGCTTTACGAGTTTCGTCTAAAAGAACTTCTAATTCTTTAACTCGAACACTTTCTGCAATTTGGTTACAAGGTAAACAGTCAAGAGTTCTTTCTTTTAGAGCATCAACAAGACCAAGAGACATTCTTTGAAGTTGTTCATCATCGAAAGCATCAAAATATTCTTTACTATAGTCTCCAGGAGTAAGGGCATCTTTCATTTTCTTCTCTCCAATTGGACATCCAAGACGAGCAGCCTTTCTTTTTGCGCAAGCGGTTATAGCAGAGGGATTTGCTGCATGAGAAGCTAAACGTACAGCAGCACGAGCATGAGTACAATCTGGGACAGGATAGGAACGATCTGGACCACAGAATGTTTTACCTGAAAGTTTGTTTCTCTCCGCAGATTTGAGAACTGCATCTTTTACTTCTTTAGAAACTGCCTCTTTCTCATCTTCGGAAGCGTCAAGAATAAGACCATACATCATCTTAGCATATTCAACACCCCAAACACCATCTGTGATTTCATCAAAATCACTACCAAAGAAATCTTTGATAACCTGCATCTCATCTTTGATTTCAGTTTGTTCAGTCTTTGGCTCTTCAACGATAGGAGGAGTAACAGGAACTATTTCATCAACTACTTTAACTTCCGGGACAAGGGTATTGTCTTTGATTAGAGAAATTTCAGGGATAGTTTCATCTTTTGTCATTTCGTCTTCACCCATTTCAACGAAGTCTCTAACTCCATTGACATTAACTTCGATTATTTTCGAATGCCTATCAGCAGGTTTATTCACTAATGAATATTCATCATAGAACAAATCGCCAGCAATGAGAACACATTTTACTGCATCATATACCTTTCCAGGTTTATGGTCACAAGGACCTTCTTCAGCCCAGTTTTGTTTACAATTGGAACATACAGCTTGGTTAGTGGCCGCACCTACGGAACCAGTTAAATATCTTCCATCAAGAACTTTTTGGATAGCATCAGGATCTGTGATAGAAGCTATTAGTTCAATATAACCGAGACCTTCATAATCTGGATCTTCAGATAGTCTAGAGTCTTTTATGAAATAAGAACTAGCAAAATCCATTATCTCTCTGTGTGAAAGAGTCCCTTTTATGAAACCATCAAGAGTCCGAGAGAGAGGACGAACCGAATCATTCCAAACATTCTTTGTATCTAGGGAATCACGTACTCTACTAGAAATATCAATATAGTTAGCGGCGATTACTCTTCCAACAGGATCTTTCTTATCTTCATGGTGAACTTGAATTGGTTTATTATATTGTTTCGTCCAAGTACTAGTACCTTCCTTCATCTTATGGGGAAGATAAAAACCATTGTTACGAGTTATTTTTCCAGCATGAGTAGCTGCAATTCTAATCTTTAGAGGTTGGGCACTGTTAGAGGGATTAGCATAGAAATCCTTCACCTTTTGTGAGGTTTCTCCAATAACGGGAGCTAGGTCTACGGTGTCAAAAAAACGAACATAATTAGTCATTGGAACTAACCCCTTTAATTAACTCTTCTATAATAACGCTATTCTCATCTTCTTCAAGATGGTCCTTTGGTCCACCAGTTGAGGCAGGTAATTCAGCTTCTTCTTTTCTCTTTTTGGGAGGCATAGGAGAAATAGGTTTGCCACCTGTCATCTTTTTGGGGCGTTCCTTCTCTTGGAAGACATAAGTACATCTTGAACAGAAAAAACTAGGAGAACGTCTTTGTCTAGTAGCAGTATAACCACAACGAGGACATACACGAGTTTGAAGAGCTAAAGCCTCATTAGGTTGTTCTATAGCAGGTTTTCCTGGTTGTCTTGTTGCTATAGTGCCAGAACCACCAACATTAAGATCGTCTTCTGTATCTTCACTACCTGTATCAGGACTTTCGAAAAGAGGAAGAAATTGCATTCTGCTCTTTGCATGAAATGGAGGAACATCATCTAGATCGGAACTTTCGGAAAGAACTCTCCATCCATGGACTGATTTGCATTGTTCGCAGGAAGTATCATGCGCTTCTAATTGGAAACCGTATCCACCAAGATATCTCATTCCAAGGAGACGACCAAAATTATATGCTTTTCTAATTTCAACATCCCAGATGAATTCTGCACGATATCTAATCGCATCGAAAGCTATATGAAGTTCTTCTGCAATATCCCCTGAAGCAGAAATGACAATCGCGTCTCCAAGACGTTTTTCTATTCTATAATGAGAAAGTTCAATTGCATCTTTCGCTAGTTTAGCGAGTCGTAGATCAATTCTTTCTTGAAGAGATTTTCTACCAAGAGAGAGATAACCTTCGGCATCCCCTGGAGTTCTTCCAACTTGATCAATGAAACCCTGAACAAATTGAGCATTAGCAAGAGTAAGTAATTGGCGCGCAGTCTTTTCGCTCCATGATCTACCTTGCGCAGAAAGATAATCTTTATCAATTCTTCCACGATTTTCTAAAGAGAAACCAAGTCTTGAAAGAGTATCTCTCTCTAGATCGTCAAATGCTTTACTTAGAAAACTATCAGTACAATCTTTGGCTCTTGGTGCCTTTGAGGGTCGGGATTGAGAATTGACCTTTCCAACATTCTTTGCTTTAATCGCAGCAATGTTACCAGCTTCTGACTTTTGTTGTTGTTGGGAAGTCATTGAAGTAGTTCTTGCTGCAACAGCGGCTTGTGCTTGTGGACTGTTTCCACACCAGCAAACATGACCATTTCTTCTTACATAGACAATGCCAGTAGTCGTTTCTACACAGTAAACTTTGTCATTATAGTCGATAAATTCTTCAGTATTCGTATGAGCGAATTCATGGTGGTTTGAACGATCTGCTACATCGACATACTTCTCGCGATGAATGCCAACTCTGTATATAGGAGTTTCTCTACCTGAATAGTCTTTCCTTACAGATGCTGCCCAGCCCGCATAAAGACAAAGTTCTTGTACGTCATTAGCAAGTTTTTTAGAAACAGTCGAATAAAGGTAGTGGTAATTTATTTCACCATCTCCAAGCATCATTGTATTTAAAAAGAGTTGGATAAGACGAGGAGATAGTTTCTTTATGAATGAAGGAACGGATTTATTTTCGGCATAATCAGGGATATTATTTTTGATGTAGGAATAAATTTGCTTATCATAGAAAACAAGACCTGTTTCTGTCCTTCCCTTTTCAGAATTAAAACCATTGACACCTTTTACCACACAACAATTTGATGCAGATATGCTTTTGATTGTTTCTAGAATATTTTCAAAATTTTCAGGATGAACATCTAACGATTGACAAATATTAATTCCATATCTGTCTTTTGTTAAATATCCTTCACTGATATACCAAGCAAGAAGTTTCAACCAGTTTTCCATAGAAACTATTTTTTCTGGGATTTCTATAGTCTTGTATTGGTTAATTCCTTTTTGGACTCCAGGAAGGGTAAAACTTATTGATTCTTCTCCGATCCATTGAGCGCTTCTTCGAAATTTTTTATATTTGCCAATAACTTCTTGGGGCAATTTAAAATTATACTTATATTTGAACTCCCCCTTCTCTCTATATTCGTCTCCGACATAAAGTCTGTGGTTTGGAGTCACAAGTAAATTGATAAACCGAGTATCTAGATGATACATTTTGCCGCTATAGTCGAATTGGAAATAATTCAATGGTTTTTCAAATTCCAATTTTTCTCCATCTCTGAGAATAGCCACTTTATCAGTGTCATCTAGTTCAGGGAATAATTTCCATCCACATTCTGTAAGAATTTCAGTATCTTTTGAATAGCAGTATGGTTCATCAACAGCACGAATAAGATTGATAGGTTCTTCGAAGAGTTTCCAGTTTGTGTTATGCCATTCAGGAAATTTCGAAGGATCTTGATCTTCTCCATCTTCAGGAACAAGAATTGGCTCTAAACCAAGTTCTTGTCTGAATTCGTCCCAGGTAATACCATATTTCTTAAACATATCAGCAGCATGCGCTTCATGTTTAACTTTGCTTTCAATATCTATCTCATTAAACTGGAGATGAACAAGGTTTTCTTCTTCTAAGACCATTTCTCCAAAAGTAGATTCAAGAAGAAGTTCTTTTATAACATGTTGATCCCATTGAGCTTCAAACTCGGCTTGTACAGACTTCACAGAATCGATGAGAGCACGCGAAGCTACTTGAGAAGCAGCACGGTTAGTAGAAGAAGTCTCACCGAAATCTACTTCGGACATACCAAGACCAACATAGACTCTTTTTTTGAAGTAGTTCATATACCCTTCAGCAGCAAGGGCTCTACCTTCTGCACCAAGGGCTTTTATATCTACTCGGTGGTCTGTAACAAGACCACTTTCAGATGGCATCATTTTAATTTGCATCTGAAGGGCATCTACTTCTCTTTGCCCATCTTCAGCATAGGTAGCGGGGAGAGTATCTGTACCTACTTTAAAATGAAAGAGAGGAAACAAGTGTTGGTAAATAAGTAATTCGATATTCTCTTCAATTTGACGTAGAGCGCGTATATCGTCTACAACAGGAACTGTAAGAGGAACTCCATATGAGAAACCTTCTCTTTTCTCAAGATGGAAATGAATTACGTCTTCTGGTTTAAAAAGTTTGTACCAACCATTTGGAAGTTGTTGTCTCCAGTGACGAATCTTACCTGATTCAGGATCAAGATCCATTTTAAACATTTCAGGAGCCGCAGGAAAGTAAGCAGCTACAGGTTGAAGTGATTTTCCATCAGCAGTATATCTAACTTGCCCACCAGAAGCCCTAGTGTTTCTTACTTTTACAAGATAGGCATTAGAAACACGGATAAGACTCTTTAGGGTTCTCTTCATAAGAGAGAGTTCTGGGATACCAGAAGCTTGAGACATTTGAGACATTCTGGTTTTAAGATATTGGATTGTTGCCTTGTTCTTTCCTCGATAGGCGATACCTTCTTTGAAAGCAAGACCTTCTTTTTTACGAAAAGCTTGACGGACGATAGATTCACTATCTTCAATTTTCCCAATTTCAGCAAGATCGTATTCAGGAGGGAGAAAAAAGACACCTCTGTTTATCCGAGCAAATTGCTGGGCATAAACAAGAGGAGCAACTTTAACAGATGGAATTCTAGAAACAGGAACAGAAGATGGTTTTACAGAAGTAACTGTAATAGCATCTTTCTTTTTAAAAGATATATCAAGGCCAAATAATCTCATGCCTTTATGCTCCTAAGTTGTTTAACTCTGAAATCCAAGTATTCATACGTGCAGCCTCTTCAGAAGATGGAGCAGTTAATTTACAAGGCAACTTGATTCCAGGAGCATTTATTTGTGTTTGGATAGACTGTATAAGTTCTGGAGCTATCAAAGGTTGCCCTTTCAATTGAAGCATATCCCCGACATTTAGCAAGGGTTGATTCCCATTGTCTATTTGAAGTTGACCATTGGGATCAATAAAGATATTAGCAGAAATTTGTGGATTCAGAAAGTTTTGAAAGAAGTTATTTAACTCATCCTGTTCTGGAGTTTTTGTAGGATCGCAGGCAGAATGACCTTTCGCTAAAGCCGAAATGATAGCGACAATAAAAGCAACCATACGAATCAAGTTAAGAATTCTGAGTTTACTTTGAATATAGGAAGTATCTCCAGCACCAAGATCTCCCAACATCGCTTTTATTTGAGCCATATAGAAATTAAGTTTTTGTTCTATTGTGAAAATAGAAGACGTAAGCATCAAATTCAATTGTGAAAGACCACCACCAACTTGTGTGACAAGAGCATTATTCTCACTTGGGTTTTGGTAATATCCAGTTTCAAGAGAACGTGATTTGAGTGTCGCATTAATTATGTCGATAACACACTTAAGTGGTCCTACAACTAATTGAGAAAATTGGTCCAAGAGAGAGGTGACTGTATTCAGTAGTGGTGCGAAGAGTGGTGCTACCAGAGCCTGTAATATTCCTATCATCCCATCAAGACTTGTTGCTTCTAACATAAATTGTGCCATTAGAAGAGCGATCATTCTTTGTAAATCTGGAATACACATGAAAGAAAGCAAATTAAATAAACTACAAAGATCTATATACATATCAACATTATTTAATAAAGAAATGATATCTAGAAGTGACTGAAGAGATCCTTTTATAGATGTTTCAAATATAGAAAGAAGATTTAAATTAGGCTTTAGTTGGAAATGTGAAAGTAAACGAAGATCACAAGGTATGCAATTTTTTGCCATATCCAGTAACTTGCTGCCAAAGTTGTTTCCAAGAGTTACTGTAGAGTCTCCTGCGAGATTCAATCCTTGAAGTTCTGTTGGACTAGTTTCTCCAGATACTTGAGAAGATACATTGTAAGAAGAAAAAGTTTGCGAAGCTAAACTTGAAATTTGTTTTTTGTTTTGGAGAACTCTGGTTAGAGTAGCAAATACAGCAGCTTCTGTTGGAACAGAATGAGCACCTCTTTCAAAAGTACTTGCAATAAGAGAACAATCTTGTTGATCAATTCCAAGTGTTATCTTTGAGGGATCTAATTCTGTAGTCATTATTATCCTGGTATAAACTTTTTAATCAATCCAATAATCATTGGGGTGAGTGTAGCAAAAAGAGTTTTAATTGCTTGTTCCTGGAAAGCAGGAATATCAAGTGGTTGAATATTCAAAGGTGAAGAAAGTTCTGGTCTATTTTCTCCATTGGTATTTCCAGAACCACCAAAATCAGTTCGAAGAGGATCTAATTGGGCTTTTTCTATTTCGCTAAAAGATACTCCTTGAGGAGTCACAAGACTAGTGCCTAAGCAATCGAGAGCTTTTCTATAGTCATCATAAGTAATAGTAGTTGGATCTGTTTTATCAGGGAATCTTCTTTTCATTGCAGAAATAGTTGCAAAATCTTTTACTGGATCCAATTTTATACTAACTCCACCAAGGGAACTCACCTTTGCATCTACTTTCTTTTGGACAAGAACACAAAGATCAACTACTGCATTTAGACTATTGATAACAGCAATTGTTCTATCTGTAGTTGTATCGAGAGTAGTTTCTGGAGGAGAAGATAGAGTAGTTTCTATGGGTACTTGTTCTGGTTCTACGAAAGAAATATTGGGACGATAATTAAGAATAGAGTCGTCTCTAGCACCAAATGATTCAGAATATCCAGAAACAATATCGTTATTTCTTTTTACCATTAAACAACATTCCCTTCATCGGCAACAATAGAAAGAGTGTTTAATTTTAATGTCTGAACTTTTAATTTACGTTGTTTTTCAACTCTAACCCAAAGAGGGAAAAAAGTTACAATATCTGCTTTTGCAACCGAACCTATGTCTTGAGAGTATGTACAAGTATTATTTTCTGATACGACCTTCCATTCATCTTCAAAAGGTTTTGTATTTTTTTCAAGAAATTTCCAAATTAAATATTGATCATCACTAGAAGAGACTGCCCAATAACCAATCGATTCTCCTTCTGCTGGTACCCAAACAGCACTATCATAGACAACAGGTAAAATTTCTATATTGTTATAATATTTAGTTGGATCTTCGTTATGTAGATAGACAAGTTTGACAAGAGAAGATCTATTTTGCTCTCCATGGAAAGTAAGATTAAATGGATTTTTATCATCTATAATAGAATCTATAGAAGGAGAAGTGTATAATGCTAGTCCCATTCGAGTCACCACCTACTAGAACTTTACACGATTTGGACGAGTTCGTCTAGATATTCCGAAATTTATTCTTTTTCCTGCTTCTTTCATCGCTTCATCAAGTGTTCTTACGTTGGGTCGAGGTGCATCACGTAGGAAACCAGGATAATTCCAGAGTTTATTATTTGGATTTGCCATATTACCTCCAGGTATATCTCCATGAGGAGAACCAATAAGACTCTTTGTTTTGCCTGCAAAGTCTTTTCTATTCATAGAAGGACGATGGCTATCAGCCAACTTGCCCATAGAATCCTGAGTATTTTTTTCAGGAGTCTTATCTCCTTCGCCCATCTTCCCAACAAAGGAAATACTCGTCATAGGATAGGTAGGTTTGCCAAATTTACTTTTTTCAAGAGTAAATGCTACTAAAGCCAAATTGACTGCATCGAGAAAATGGTCTCCAACTAATTCATTCCTTGCTTCATAAATAGGTCTACCTGTTTGTGAAACTCGTTTAACAACATATCCAAGAAGTTGTTCTGTGAAATTTGTATCCGATTTGGGGTATTTAAAATTAAGATTTTCAAATCTTCTTACAGAGTTTTCGACAAGAAAGGGTTTGGCGGGTTTTTTCGAAGGTTGTTGAGTAAAAATATCTCGCACTTCAATAGAACTACCAAAATCATATGCTTTAACAATATTTCTCAAACGAGCATCAGGATGTTGCGCTCCAAGTTTAAGAAACTGTTGTTGTCCAAAATCGTGCAATACCTCTACCTGAACACATCCATAACCTGCATCTACATATATATAAGATGGCAACCAGAGTCTATTCATTTCAGCTATTTTATCACAAGCAGTAAGTTGAGTTCTCTCATTCCTGGTTACAATGTGTTTGTCTACAAGATAGAAGTATCCTGTCACAGGATTAAAACCAATAACAGCTATAGTCGTTCCTATCTTTACATCGTTCCAATCAACACCTATCATATAAACCATTGATGGGTCATATTTCTTGTCCGCATATTCATACTCATCTTGAGCACTTTCTACATACTTAATTTGGTAAACACCTTCTTCTTGATCTCCAAATTCGGCACCAATCTCGTGTTTATAACCATCTTCAGTAAGATTAGTTCTAAAATATTTTTCAAAACCTTCATTCCAAGTTGGACTATGAGAAGAAGAAAAATGGAATTCTTTATATTCAGGAGAAAAACAAGATTTATAGAATTGTTCCCTTCGTCCAGAAGGTGTTGAAGACATCCAAACTGAAGCATCTGGATGGGAAATAATAACTGCAAGAGCAGCATCAATATCAGCAGGATTTAAAAAATCCGTTTCATCGAATGCTAAAAAATTCGCCCCCTGCCCTCGTGCAGAACCAGCCCCTTGGCCTGACCGACTTCCAGCGGTGAACCCTTTGACAATACTTCCATTTTTAAATTCTATTTTGTAATTTGGTGATTTAACATTTCGTGCAACCGAACCAAGTAGAATTGAACTATTCTGCATTAGTTCTTCTAATCTTTTAAACATAGCATCTATCTGAGCTTGGTAAGGAGTTAGAAGAAGGACTTCGAAATTATTTCTTGTAAATACATTGTAAAGTATAGAAACACAAAGTGATTCCGACTTCCCTGCTCGGCGACCGATACGAAAGATTTTTCTCTTAGCTGTGCAAGATAACATCGCAAACTGATAGGGACGATGATAGGGAGACTTCCCATTTTTTAATCTTTGAATATGATCAGGATTATCGGGTTGGAATCTTTCAGTTGAACCTGTTGAACCTTCTTCTGATTTCTTTCTCCAAATTATCCCATCAGGATCTAGGCAATGCCAATCAAGATATTCTCTTGCCCAAGTTACTGGATCCATCAGAGCTACAGCTTTATTTGAATCTTCTCCAAGAGAGGAAAGTAGTTCATCTGGGATATACTTCTCTGGGATACCAGTACAAGCAATTTCAAACTTATCCCCTCTTTTCAATCTAAACTTATTAGAATAGTTCTTTATACAATCTTTGCATATACCATTACAATTTTTTAAATTGATTGCCATTCATTTCTCATTTCTAGGGCTACCTAGATAAAGAACTTTGTACCCGACGGAATGCCTTCGCAGTTGTATTTCCAATATATCTAGCAGAAGAACTTCCCATTCTCGACAAATCTCTACCTGTCGCTTTTAAACTCTGTCCTAACATCCAACCTGTCGCTCCAACGGCATTTTTCATCCCATATCCTGCTCTTGCAACTCCCCATCCCATACCAAGTGCAGGTAATGCATGTTTGGCCATTCCTCCAGCGAGACCACCAATTGCCGCCCCTTTCATAGCGCCACCGAGGACACTGCCATTATCAGACATTCCTCCAGCAATGCCACCGATAGCACCACCCGCTAATGCTGAAAGACCCGTATTCCCCATTCTCCCTAGTGCCGAAGCAGCAGCAGATCCTCTTCCCCAAGCAGTAGCCGCACGATAGGCATTGTTTGCATCACTTGCCAACATGCGGGTAGCCATACCACCACCCAAACGAGACATTGCTGATCTTGCAGGATTGAAGAGCTTATCAAGAATTGCCATTTATATCACCTCACTAACTACCTGAAATAACTACGGAAAGCGTAGGTCGCTTCATGAGAAAGACCACTTCTTCCATTTATTTTACTATTCTGTATTGCTTGTATACTTCTCTGTCTCATTGTAGCAACAGTACCGAATTGATCAAGAACTGGACGACCCATTTCTACATGAGCAAGTTTTTTTGAGTGTTCTGCAACTGCTGGACGTGCAAGCATTGCCATCCATCCTGCCCCAGAAGCATTTACTCCCCAAGGAGCGACACCTTGTATTGCTCCTCCTATCGTTGCTCCAATAGCGGCTCCTGCGAGAGCGACACCTGCATATGTCCCAACACCCTTCATTCCAATACCGAGGGCCTTGAATCCGGCTCCTACTGCATAATCTTGAACAAGGGCTTCTGCTCCACTTCTTATCGCTCCTGATACTCCACCTTCTTTATATCCTTGATAAACAGAAAACGCAGTCAAACCAAGTCCGAATGCTCTACCTTTCCAACCTACATGACCTTTGGTAAGTTTGCCAGTCCAACTACCATTCACCATCTCTCTTTCGAGAGGAGCTATGCCCAAGTTGAATCTGAGCATGTTAGCGCCAGAACGATGGATACTAGAAGCAGAATAACTACTCCACCCCTGTCTCAAATTAGAGAGAATTGACGAATTTTTGACTCCACCAGTTATAGAAACACTCATCGATTATCTCCCATGACGCCCGCGCGATAACCCTTGTACTAATCCAGAAGTAGAGTTTTCAAACATAAATCTATCTTCTTGTCTTCTAGAGGCGCCCATTCCAAGATCAAATCCAGTAGAAGGAAGTCCACTCTTTTGTGCCACAGCAGACATCCCAGAAAGGGAAGACCCAGCATCTCCTGTTCCTGAACGTGCAAGACCATATGCGCCAAGACCAACTGCACCAAAGGCAATTGCAGTCTTTGGATTTTGCATTGCGAAGGAGAGAACTGAACTAGCATCTCTCATTCCTGTACGGGCGACTCCCCCAAGGAATTTTCCAACTCCAAGTCCAGTCTTACCTGCAGAGAGTGCTTTTGAAAAGAAACCCATTGCTATCCTCCTCCATGTCTAGGAGATAATTCTACCACAGATCTTCCACCTGCCATTTTAGTATGCCCATGACCGCCATGAAGAGAAACATCAGAAAGGAAAGACTGTGCACGTTTTAAGTCTCTTGAAGATTGGACGAAATCAGATGTAAGTTTCTGAGAAACAACTGATGTCTTTTCTCCGAATGCTTCAAGTCCTACTTTATATATCTGTCTTTCAGATCTCCAAGCGACCTTTGTACTAGTTCTAACTACACCAAAGAGTTGTTTAACTTCTTCACTTTGAAGTTGACTAACAAATCCCGCTTCCCCAAGAATAACCTGTCCTCCAAGGTGAGAAGCCATCTTTCTAGTTTTACTAAACCCAGTGTGGATACTTTTCTCAAGATGTTCGTGATAAAGAAGTGTTTTCAAAAAATCTTCATGTTGGACTGCTTTTGTTGCAACTTCTTCAGACAATCCTGCCTTCATTCCAAGTACTTTCCATTCTTCTTGGACTCTTGGAACAACCATATGGACATTTCCTTCTGTTCCACTGATTCCAACAGAAGCAATTTTATTTATATCTTTTCCACTTGCCGCAAAGGCATCTCTAAATATATCCATTGTATCTTGACGGATAATAGTCGATTTTCCTCCAAGACTTTCTGCGAAAGCTTCAACGCTTTTTCCACTAGCCATTTTCGCAGCTTCCACTGGATGAAGAAGACCTGAACCACCTTTCGCCATAAACTTCGAAAGATTACCTGTTATACTCCCAATACTTCCTCGAAACTTCCCAAGGATACCAGTCCAACCAGATCCGAAATCAGTCATCTGACGACGTTTCTGTTGCGCCCATCCTCCGTGTTTTAGTCCTTCAATAGTATTGTATTCGTCATCTTTTCCAGAGAACTGAGAATAGGTATTTGAGATTCCCTGCCCAAGTCCACCCCAAGTCCAGTATCCAGCTCTTCTAGCAGTATAAGCAATATCATCGAGTGTTTCGAGAACGGCCATAGGATTGGGCATCCATCCAGAACCGAACTCTGTTAACTCATGACGTTTCTTTTGTGCAATCCCTTTGTGAGAAAGACCTTCTATTGTGTTGAATGCATCATCCTTTGCAGAAAATCTGTTTCCTTCTAGACCATGAAGGTAAGACATCTCCTGTGAGTAAACGTCCTTAAGATAACCGAGTCTTCCGGCGTTCCTCTCTAGCTCGGCCTTCTCGCTATTCGCCCCTTCTCTGAGAGTCTCCAGGGAGGCCCCACGAGGTAGTTGACTCCTCTCCCATTTTCCAGAAGATATACCTGCTTCTACTTCTGCACGGGCACTCTCCATTCTTGAGATATCTGCATCCAATAATTCTTGAGAGAATGGAACAACTATCTTTTTCCTTGATTCGGTATTCTCTCGATTGATGTATTCCAGAGTTCCTTCTGATGCCCCAAGTTGAGCCATATAGAAGTTAAGTTGGGAAACATGTTTGGGGAACGCACCCCAACTCTTTACTCGATTCATTCTCTCTGGAGCAAGAGTCTTTATATCTACTGGATTTCCAGAAGGATCTGTAAAATCGATGTGACCAGTAACACGATGCACTGGATCATACACAAATTGTTCTACAGAAGAAGTCTGTCCTGCCGCCTGTTTCTTTGTCTCTTCAACTAAGTGTAGAGCAGTACCAGCAGAAGAAGTAGCAAGGAGATATTCAGATGCGTGCTCTTTCTGGGTAAAGTATTTAACTAGTTCAGATTTACTCTTTCCAAGTTGAGAAGCTCTCATTAGTTCTAGATGAGGAGTCTCTTCTGCTTGGTTATATTCAGGTGAAAGCCAAGGATTGGGTCCTTGATATCCAGAACCGAAGTCAGTCAAGATATGACGTTGTTGCGCCGCCATTCCCAACTCTGGAAGTCCTTCTATAGTATTGTAGTAATCGTCTTTACCAAATATACGATTAGCGGCCCAAATACCAGCAATACCAACTCCAATTCCAACCCCAATCTTCTTTCCTTTAGAAAGGGAAGACCACCGCGAAATTACTCCCCTACTACTACCTTTGCCTACATTAGAACTCCCTGGTTGAGAACTTACAACTCTGAGATTACCTGATTCTGGTCCAGTGATTCGAGAAGTAGAACGAGGAAGATTGTAATTCTCATGGGCACGAATTATCCCTGCTTCTTTTTTGGTAGATCGATCTCCAATTTCTTCTTTAAGTTTTTCAAGAAGTTCAGCATCAGAAAGAGTGTAGTCGGGACGTGCCCATTCCTCCAAAGAAGGAGGAGGCAATTCATAGTCGTCAGGAAAATATCTACCGGATGGAGTTTTTTTCAGAGAATCCTCCGTAGAGGAGACGGAATAGAAAACCGGCTACTCTTCACCACCAATTATATCTTCAGGAGAGAGACTGTCGATGGGAGAGGATGGACCAACTTCTGTGGCATCTATGATATCTCCCTCTTCAAGTCGGCCCTTCTCATGAAGAGCTTTTGCCTGATAGAGGAGACGGTCAATCTGGGAACGAAGATGAGCAGCAGAGATGGAGGGATCTTCTTCTGTTCTCTGGTGGAGCGCCGCTTCTCTCTTATATTTCTCTTGTCTGTCTCCAACCATTAGTTTGATTAGTTTACTCTTTCTATTCTGAAGTCTCTCTTTTACTTCATACAGAGC
>Ga0182027_10001426_pt1 | contig 40064 bp, 31 predicted proteins | sample 712E1DmetaG_FD_121300 | JGI IMG/M metagenome (GOLD analysis project Ga0182027, IMG submission 121300) | Permafrost microbial communities from Stordalen Mire, Sweden - 712E1D metaG (Illumina Assembly) | ecosystem: Environmental > Terrestrial > Soil > Wetlands > Permafrost | place: Sweden...
CGTAGATTTCCGGATGCCCGGGGACAGTCAGGCCGGGGGTGACTTCGAGGCGGCCTTGCTTGTCGGTTGCGGCGCCGGTTCGGGACGCCAGGGTGCGGCCGAAACCCGTCACCGTCACTCCGCCGGCCCACAGCACGGTTCTGGTTTCGTAGCGCTCCACGGCGCCGCCGGCGGCGCGGAAGGAGACGCTCTTGGCGTCCATATCCACCACGTGCACGCAACTTCGTACGCGCACGCCCAGCCGTAGCAGCATCTTCTCGGCGCTCGCCGATAGCGACTCGGGAAAACTGGGGAGCACGCGCGGCGAGCCATCCAGAATTACGATGCGCGCCTCTTCGGGGCGGATCGACCGGAAATCGTCCTTCAGCGTGTGATTCGCGATTTCGCTCAGCGCGCCGGCCAGCTCCACGCCGGTGGCGCCGGCGCCCACGATGGTGAACGTCAGCCAGGCCCGCCTCTCCTCCGCGGTGGCGGCGCGTTCGGCGGCTTCGAAGGCGTAGAGAATCTTGTGGCGGATGGCGGTGGCCTCCTCGACGGTCTTCAGGCTGGGTCCCCAGGCGCGCCAGTCGTCGTGGCCGAAGTAGGAAGTCATCGAGCCGGTGGCGACAATCAGCGAATCGTAGTCGAACGCGCCGCCGTCGCAAAGCAGCACGCGCTTGGCGGCGGGGTCGATATCGGCGGCTTCGCCCAGCAGCACGCGCGCGTTCTTCTGGCGGCTCAGGATGCCGCGCAGCGGGGCGGAGATATCGGCCGGCGATAGCGAGCCGGTGGCCACCTGATAGAGCAGCGGTTGAAACAGGTGAAAGTTGCGCCGGTCGATGAGCGTGATGTCCACCGGCGCGCGGCCCAGCGCACGCGCCGCGTAGAGCCCGCCGAAGCCGCCGCCGAGGATGAGGACACGGTGTCCGATAACTCCAGGATAGCCCGGCCGGCGAAGGGCTTACCCGGCGGGCGGCGACGACCCCAGCGCCAGGAGGGCGGCGCGCAACCGCCCATGGCGCTGCATCAGGCGGAGGTAGCGGGCCTCGCTCGGTCCCTGCTTGGCTTGGACGATTCTGGCCACGGCGAGCCTCTCCCCGGTGGTCCAACGCGCCATTTCGGGGATCAGGCCGATAACCCTCGCCAGTCCGCCGGACGATGCGGCGGCAGGCGCGCGTTCCGCCCCCAAGCCAAGATTGCGGACCTCAAAGCGGTCCCAGACGCCGGCTTCGACCGAGGGTCCCTCGAACAGGATGTAGCTTGCGGCCAGCTTGCCGAGGGTCCCCTGGGAACTGCGGTAGCCCGGCGTTTGGCGCATTCTGCGCTCCTCGCGGGCGGCCAGCGCGGCGGCCTCCCGGTCCACCGGGCGGAAGCCCATCTTGCGATAAAACCAGAACGCCCCCGATTGGATGGCTTCCGGGTTCTCAAAACCGATTTGATAGGGGTCCACCGAGAAGACGCTCACGCCCAGAACCTGGCTGAACAGGCGCAGGATGCGCGCATAGAGCCACGCGGATTCGCCCTCGCGAAAGGTGTAGTACAGGTTGAAGCCCACCTCGGCGCGCTCGAACAGCGAGAGGGTCTCCACGTATCCGGCCGGTACGCCGTTCTTGAAGAACATGCCCGCGTGGTAGGCGCGCAGGGGCAGCCGCCAGGCGGGTGGGACGCCGAAGAAATAGACCTCCACGCCGCGGCCCGCATCGGCGTGGAACAGTTCGGCTTCATCCGGGTGGCTGAAGCCGTACAGCTCGCGGAAGCGCATGGCGGAGGCGTCGCGGACGATGTCGAGAATCTGGCGCGCTTCGGCTCGCGGCAGGCGCCGGACGGGGAGCGGCGGACCTTGCAATTCCCGCGCCAAGGATACATCGCCGCGCCGCAGCAGCGGTTCGCGGTGGCAGTACGGCGCGCGCCCGGGCAGGCGCAGGCTCGACCTGGACAGGCGCGCGCCGAATTGCCAGGTCAACGGCAATGCCAGCGTTTCGTACAAAGCGGCCCGCTCGCGCGGCCCCATCGGCAGGGCCGCCAGACGTTCCAGCAGCCAAGCCAGTTCGCTCGGGCCGCGCGGCCTCGCCGCCGCAATCCACTGGCGGAAGGGGGCGTGGGCTTCCACCGGCCAATCCTCTCCGAAGAGCGGCAGGATGCGCGCGAGCACGGGGCCCAGCTTGTCGATTTCGTCGTAACGGTCCCACGCGATTTCGAGGTCCCGCGGATGGCGCAGCGCCAGGCGCCGCGCGAACTCATAGCTGAATACCGCCGAGAGCGACGTTCCCGCGATGCCTGAGACCTCCGGTTCCTCGAAGGGATCGAGATCCACGCCCGCCGCCTGCAACGCCGCCACGCGGCCGGCGAACCCCCGCAGCGCCGCGTCCGCCAGACGGGCCACCCGCGGGCTTTGCGGATACGCGCGCAGAAACAATAGGGCTTCGTGAAGACGGATCAGATCGCCGGGCTGGTGTAAGCTCGTCCCGGCGATGGCGGCCAGCAGGCTCTCCAGGCGTCCCGCGCCGGACGGACCGAAGCGGCTCTTCCACGCGTTCAACCGGTCGAGCAAGTCACGAGGCATCGCAAAGCCCAACTTTCGCGTTCCGCATCCGGCCGGGCGGCCGGTTCCACTCTACGACAGCAGGGCGGAAAGTTCCGCGGCCGGCACGCGCAGGCCCACGTAGAACGTTCCGAATAGCGCGTAGATGGCGCTCACTTCATCGAAGCGCATTTCGTAGATAAGCTTCTTGAAGACCAGCGGGTCGTCGGCGAAGAGGTCCACGCCCCACTCCCAATCGTCGAAACCGATGGACCCGGTGATGATCTGGCGCACCTCGCCGGCGTAGCGGCGGCCGATCATGCCGTGCTCGTGCATCAAGCGCTGGCGGCTGGCCATGGACTCGCGGTACCAGTTGGCCGACTCGCCGCGGCGGCGGTCCATGGGATAGAAGCAGAGATACTTGGCCGCCGGAATCTCCGGCCACAAACGCGGCGCCATGGCTTGCCGCTGGCGGGCGAGCACGCTCTCGATTTCGCGGTCCCACTCCTCCGAATGCGGCGCCACCCCTCGGGCTGCCAGCGCGCCATAGATCTTGGCGGTGGATTCGTACAGCCCCAACTCGACCACGGAAAGGTAAGAAGCGGTTGGCTCGAGGAAGTCCGACAAGCGCAAGCGCGCGACCTCAAGTTGGGCCTGGTTCAGTTCCTCGAAGCTGCGCCGGAAGTGCGCCAGCAAAAGGTCGCCCTTGTGGCCGAGCAGCGAGTAGAACGCGCTCTGACGGCCATCGGAGGGTTGTTCCATCGCTCCCAAGGCCGCCGCGGCTTCCTGCAGGATACGGGAGCGCTCTTCGGCGGACAGCGCGCGCCATGCGGCCCGGCGAAAGCGCGCCATCTGGTGCAGCACGCTGGCGCCTTCCACCGTCAGGGGGACGGGGGGCAACCCGGTTTCAGGGGGCGTCTCGGGCATAGACCCCCATTATAGGGAGGTCCGGGGGCCTCGCGGCGGCCGGCGGCGGTTCCATTGAGCCAGATAGGTCTCCGCGGCCACCGCTTCCAGGGTGCGGTTCTCGGCCGTGCGCCACTCCGCGGCGCGGCGTTCCTGCAACCGTTCGAGAAGCCTGCAACGCCGGCGAGCCTCCAGCATGGCGGCCTCCCGGATCTCGATTTTCTCGACCTGCGCGGCGCGCTCGATGGCCAGCCCGGCTTCCCGCGCCTTCACCTGCAAACGGAAGCTGCCCAAGGCTTCGAGGTCGCGGCCCGTCACCGGATTCCACGCGCGAACCTGCAATTCGGCCTGGATGCCGGAAGCTTCGCACGCGGCGCGCCGTTGGTCGATATCCGCCAGCGCCGCGGATTCGCGTTTGAACTCGATCTCCTCCATCTCCAGCCGCGCGCGCCGCCACTCGAGGACTTTTTCCAGCCGAAACCGGAAGGCCGCCATAGACCCCTACTTCGCCACCCGCCGCGCGGGAGCCTCCAACCGGCCGGCTTCCAGGCGCGCCGCCAGTTGATCGAGGCGCGCCAGGGTTTCCTGCCGGCTGGAGTTCGACGCGTTGTCCTGGCGCAGGAATTCCATCAACTCGGGGCGCAAACGGATGCTCGAATCGAGCACCGGGTTCGACCCGGCCACGTACGCCCCCAGTTGGATCAGATCCTGGGAGTCGCGATAGACCGCCAGCGCCTGGCGCAAGCGGCGCGCGGCGTCTTGTTGGGGCGGCGTGGCGATTTGCGACGTCAGGCGGCTCACGGAGTTGAGAATGTCGATGGCCGGGTAATGCCCCTCGGAGGCAAGCTGGCGCGAAAGGACGATATGGCCGTCCAGAATGGCGCGCACGGCGTCGCAGATGGGCTCGTTGAAATCGTCGCCCTCGACCAGGACCGTGAAGAAGCCGGTGATGGAACCGCGCTTGAAGTTTCCGGCGCGCTCGAGCACCCTGGGAAGCAGGTTGAAGACCGAGGGAGTGTAACCCTTCTGGCTGGGAGGTTCGCCGGCGGCGAGCCCAATCTCGCGTTGCGCCATGGCGAGGCGGGTGACCGAATCCATGACCAGTAGCACGCTGGAACCCTGGTCGCGGAAGTATTCGGCCACTGCCAGCGCCAGGAAGCACGCGCGCACGCGCAGTGGCGCGGGGCGTTCGGAAGTGGCCACCACGACCACCGAGCGCCGGCGCCCCTCCGGCCCCAATTCGCTCTCGATAAACGCGCGCACTTCGCGGTTGCGCTCGCCGATCATGGCGATGACCGTCACGTCGGCGGAATTCTGGCGCGACATGGCGCCGAGGAGCGTGCTCTTTCCCACGCCGCTGCCGCCGAAGATGCCCATGCGCTGCCCCTGTCCCACCGGCAGCAGCGCGTCGATCGCCCGTATGCCCGTCACCAACGGGGTGACGATGTGCTCGCGGTCGAGCGGATTGCCGGGCGTGCCATAGAGGTTGTAGGCGTCGCGCGCCTGAATCGGCGGCCCCTCGTCGAGGGGTTTGCCGAAACCATCGATCACGCGGCCCAGCAGACCCGGCCCCACCGCCACGCGGGCTTCCTCGCCGCGCGCCTCCACCGGATCGCCGGCCTGCAAGCCGTCGACCTCTTCGAGCGGCATCGACAGCACGCGCCCGTCTCGAAACCCGATCACCTGGGTGCGGATGCGCCGCCCGCCGGCGGTGGCGATCTCGCAGAAATCGCCGATGGCCGCACTGGGCCCGCGGGACTCCACCAGCAGCCCGACCACGTCGGTCACCTGCCCGGTCCAGCGCAACGTGGAAATCCGTTCGAGATCCTCGCGATAGCCGGCCAGCGAAATCTTCGGGTTCACGCGGGCCTCCGCAGGCGGTCCGCCAGACCGCGCTCGATTTCCCGTAGCTGCGATTCCACGGAGGCGTCCAGATTGCCGCGCGCAGTTTCGAAGACCACGCCGCCCGGTTCGCACGCCATGTCCGCAACCACCTCCACGGCGGAACCGCCAGCCGTTTGCAGGCACGCGGCCAGCATGGCGACATGCGAGGGATGCGCCTTCACGCGATGAATCTCCTGCGATTGCAGTTTTTCGAGCGCGGCCAGCACCAACCCGTGCAGCGCCTCCGGATCCACGGCCAGCTCCCGGCGCAGCACGCGGCGGGCGATGGCGATGGCCAGGGCGATCAGGTCGGCTTCGGCTTCCCGCCGGAAGCCCGCCCGCAGGCCGGCCATTTCCTCGATGGAACGCGCCAGCCGGCCCATCGCCGGCTGTAACTCGGCGGCGGCCTGCTGACGGCCGGCAACCTCCCCCTCGCGCACCCCCGCCGCGTGCGACGCCTGGACGCGTTGCTGGCAATCCTGCTCGACCCGCTCCAACCGCGCGGTTACCGCGGGCGGCATGGAGGTCGCTTCAAAGCTGTCCAGCCGGACTTGCCGCCACTCGAGAGGCGTGTCCGGGCGAGGCTCCCCGGGCGGCAGTACTTTACACGACATACTGCTCTCCGACGGTGCCCTTCAGGCTGATGACCCCTTCGGCTTCGAGCGCCCGCACCAGTCCGATGATGGTCTGCTGGGCCGCTTCCACTTCCTTGATCTTGACCGGCCCAAGCGCGTCCATGTCTTCGCGCAGCATCTCCGCCCCGCGTTGCGACATGCAGGTCATCATGTGGTTCCGCAGTTGTTCGCTGGTCCCTTTGAGCGCCACGGTCAGCACTTTGCGTTCCACCTTGCCCACCACTTCCTTGAGGCCCAGCGGATCGATGAGCAGCAAGTCCTCGAACACGAACATGAGGTGGCGGATGGTCTCGACCAGGTTGGTGTCCTGCTGCTCGATGTGGTCCAGAATCCCGCGGCTCGAGCCGGAGTCCAGCCGGTTCAGCATTTCCGCCACGGCTCTCACGCCGCCGTAGGATTCCCGGCTGAACTCGCCCAGCGACTTGAGCTTCGATCCGATTACGGAAGCGATCTTCATAATGATCTCCGGCGAAATCTGGTCGAGGCTGGCCATGCGCTGAGCGATATCCGCGCGCATCTCCGGCGGAAGCGAGATCAGCAGCGCGGCCGCCTGCGAGGGGTTCAGATGGGACAGCACCAGCGCGATGGTCTGGGGGTGCTCGTTATGAATGAACTTGGCCAGTTGCTGGGGGTCGGCTTTTTGGATGGCGTCGAAGGAGGCCGCTTCCGACCCCAGCGTTTTCTGGAGCCGGTCGAGGAGCCGCTTGGCGACGTCCGGCTGGAACGCGCGCAGGAGCAGCTTGCGGGCGAAATCGATGCCCCCGCGCGCAATGTAATCGCCCGCCAGAGTTAATTGGTGGAACTCCTCGAGCACGCCCTCTGCCTGCTCCGAAGAAATAGCCGTGATTCGGGCGACCTCACGGCTGACGGTTTGCACGTCGTCTTCCCCGAGCTGCTGCAACAGGTCCGCGCTGGCCTGTTCGCCCAGCACGACCAGCAACAGGGCTGCCTTGCGCACGCCTGGAAGGGACTCCTCCTTGGTGGCGTTAACGATCATGCTGGGCCTTGGTCCGTCATCAGTAGTGTCCGTCCTCCCGGATCCAGCTTTGCAGCACGTGTGCGGAGAGACCCGGGTCTTCCTTCACCTTTTCGCGCAGGTGTTTGGCCAGCACTTCCGACGTCTTGGTAATTGCGGGAGCGAGCTTCAGGGCGCTCAATGCCTGAGCGTCCAATTTCTGTTGCTCGGCCTCGCGTTCCGCCAGCTTGGCTTCGAGCTGCTGTTCGAGGCTCGGTCCGGCCTGTGCAATCTGGGCTGGCGCGGCCCCCGGCGCGGCGCCCGGCGCGGCGGCCAGAGCCGCCGGCGCGCTGGCCGCCATCGCGGGCGCGCCGCGGCGGCGCATCAGCGAGACCACCAGAGCCAGGAACACAACGGCCGCGGCGGCGCCGCCGATCAAAAGCGTATTCCGGTCCAGCGCAAACGGCTGATTCCGCTTGCCGGCGCCGGGCGCCGCCGGCGGGTTGGCTTGGGGCGGCTCCGTCAGAAGGGTGGTCTCGAAGGGCAGCGTCTCCACAATCAACTGGTCGCCGCGGACGGTATTGAGCCCCGTGACCCCCGCCACCAGGTCGTGGATCACCTTCAGTTGCTCGGGCGGCGGCGGCGTCAGCACGCGGTGAAAGGCATTGTTGGCTTTCTCCCAGCTCACGGTCTGATCGACCAGCACGGCGAGCGACATCTTGCGGACTTCCCCGGCCGGCACGCGGCTCTTCTTCACGGTGCGGCTGGTTTGATAGGCGATGTTCTCCGTGACCCTGGAGGTGCGGCTCGAACCCGCCCCCGTCCGCGCGCTGGGGCGCGGCAGAGTCGAGGCCGTTCCCGGGACTCCGCCAGCCGAGGATGGGCCGGTCGAGGATGGGCCCGTCGAGTCCTCGGTTCGTTGGGAGCTTAACATCACCGAATGCGCCGGATCGAAGATCTCCTCGCTCTGTTCGCCTCCCGTAAAGTCGCACTCCACCGAGGCGCCCGCGCGGAATCGCTCCGCTCCGAGCAACGGCTCGAGCGTGGCGTCCATCTTGGCCACCAGATCCGCTTCCACCTTGCGCCTGTAGTCCAGAACGGCTTCGGAGGGCTCCGGCCCGTCGAGCGCGCCCACCGCCTTGGGCTTTCCCAGAAGGTTGCCGTTCATGTCGAGCACCGAAACCGCGTCCGGAGAGAGGCCTTCCACGGCGCTGGCTACCAGATGGTCGATGGCCAGCACGTTCTGCGGCGCCAGGCGCGCGCCCGGCCGCAGACGCACCAGGACGCTGGCCTTGGCCGGTTCCTGCTGCTCGACGAAGACCGATTCCTTGGGGAAGGTGACGTGGACGCGCGCCTGCTCGACCTCGGCCAGCGACATGACGGAGCGTTCCAGTTCCCCTTCGAGAGCCCGCCGATAGTTCACGTGCTCGGTGAAATCGGTGGCGCCCAGATTGGCCTTGTCGAAGAGCTCGAAACCGATTCTTCCGGATTTCGGCAGGCCCGCGGCGGCCATCGCGATTCTTAACTCCGCGATGCGCGCCGAAGGGGCCAGAACCGAGGCCCCGCCTTCTCCCAGGCGGTATTCCACCCCGCTCTCCTTGAGTTTCTGGACGATTCCGCCGGCGTCTTCGGGCGCCAGCCCGGCATACAGCGGCCGGAAGTCGGCTTCCTGCCTCCATTGCACCAGCGCGAAGAGGCCGGCGCCCGCCAGCACGGCCGCCATCACGATGGTGATGCGTTGCCGCGGAGAGAAACTGGCCACGAATTTCTTCATTGCGGGCTGATGCCTTTCCGGCTACCGGAGACCTTGCAGATTAGATCGGCGGGATGCCGCAAAAACCTGAGCCTGGAGCCGAGGTTCCGACCGCGGCCCGAGTCTTCCGCGGTCTTGCGCGCACGGTCCGTTTACATCTGCATGCGCATGATTTCCTGATAGGCGCTCACGACTTTGTTGCGCGCCTGCAAGAATAGATCGAACGACAGTTCGGCGCGCTGCGCCGCGAGGACCATGGTGTGGACCTCCTCGCCTTCCCCGGAAAGGAACCGGCCCACCGACGCGGAAGCGTCCTGCGCGGACCCTTCGACGCTTTGTATGGCGGCGGAGAAAGCGGCTTGAAACGCCCCGCCCGCGGCCGGCGATCCGGCGGCCGCCATCGGGTCCAGCGCCGGCGGCATCGAAATCGGAAGAATGGGTCCTGGCATGGGCGGCCTCAGCGCAGCAGATCGATGGATTTCAAGATCATGTCCTTGACGGCGCTAATCGCCGCCACGTTGGCTTCATAGCCGCGCGACGCGCCCATCAGATCGACCATGTCCTCGGCGGGATCGACCCTGGGAAAGGCCACGTAGCCTTGAGCGTCGGCGTCCGGGTGGCCCGGCATGTAGCGCTTTTCCGGGTCGCGCGTGTCCGTCACGATGTCCGCCACCGCCACCCCGGTGGCGCCCTGAGCCAGGTCGAACACCGACGAAAAGGGGGAACCCACCGCCGCGCTCTCGAACACCGCGTCTTTCCGCCGGTAGGGGCCGCCCTCCGGCGTGCGCGTGGTCTCCACGTTGGCGAGGTTCTCCACCAACAGCTCCGCGCGCGCCCGCTGCGCGGCCATGCCCGATGCGCCGACCGACAGCGCGGCGAACAGGCTCATGCGTTTTGGCCTCCGTCGATAGCCGACTTCACGATCTGGATCTGCGTGCGCATCAGCCCGGTCGCGATCTGGAAGCGTAGCGCGTTCTCCGCCAGCAGACGCGCCTCCCGGTCCAGGCTGACGTTGTTGCCGTCGTTCTTCACGACCAGGCCGGGAGCGTCCATGGCGCGCGGCGGGCCGTTTGCGGCGTTGCGCATCTCCGCGTCGAAGTCGAGGTCCTGGGTGAGAAATCCCGGCGTGTCGGCATTGGCGATGTTGGTGGACACCAGCTTCTGGCGCGCGCTCAGCAGATCCATGTAGTGTTCCAGTTGTCCGCCGACTCCATCCAGCATGGCGCCTCTCGCGCGGTTAGACGGCAGGCCGGGGGCCAATGCGGAAGCGCTTCCGAATGAACACGGAGAAGGAAAGCGTGCGGCAGTATTGTGCCGCGCGACAATTTATTGCCGGGGAGCCGGAGCTAGGAAACGCGCGACAATATCCGAATCGTTGGCCGCCGATGAACGCCGATGAACGCGGATAAACAGAAGAGAATCATAAGCAAAAGGAGTTTCTTGTCTTATCCGTGTTGATCGGCGTTCGTCGGCGGCAAAACACCTGGTTCACCGCGCCGCCGCTTCGCCCATCAGGTAGCTGTCGATTCCTTGCGCGGCCTTGCGGCCCTCGGCGATGGCCCAGACCACCAGCGACTGGCCGCGCCGCATGTCGCCGGCCGCGAACACGCCGGGAACCGAGGTCATCCGATTGTCGCCGGTGGCGACATTGCCGCGGGCGTCGAGCTGCACGCCGAGCTGGTCGATCATGCCGTTCTTCACGGGTCCCAGAAAGCCCATGGCCAGCAGCGCCAGGTCCGTCTCGATGGTGAACTCCGTTCCAGGGATGGGCGCGAACCGCGGCGGCGGGCCCACGCGCGTGGCGTGCAATTGCGCGACGCGGCCATGTTCGTCGCCGGTGAACTTCAGGGTGGAAACGCTCCAGTCGCGGATGCCGCCTTCCTCGTGCGAGCTTTCCACGCGCAGTTGCATGGGCCAGAGGGGCCACGGCGTAGCGGGCGAACGCTCGTCGGGCGGCTTCGGCAGCAGTTCGAACTGCGTCACCGAGGCCGCGCCCTGGCGGTGGCTCGTGCCCAGGCAATCCGCGCCCGTGTCGCCGCCGCCGATGATGACCACGCGCTTGCCCGTGGCCAGGATCGCCTCCGCCTCCGGAACCGTATCGCCCTGATTGCGCCGGTTCTGCTGCGGCAGAAATTCCATCGCGAAATGAATCCCCCGCAGCTCGCGGCCGGGAACCGGCAGGTCGCGCGGACGCTCGGCGCCGCCGGCCAGCAGGATGGCGTCGAACTCCTTGCGGAGGTCTTCCACCGGGACGTTGCCGCCCACGTTGGCGTTGGCCTGGAAGCGCACTCCTTCGGCGCGCATCTGCTCCAGACGGCGGTCGATCAGGCGCTTTTCCATCTTGAATTGCGGAATGCCGTAGCGCATGAGACCGCCGAAACGGTCGTTTTTCTCGAAGACCGTAACGTCGTGCCCGGCGCGCGCCAGTTGCTGCGCGGCGGCCAAACCGGCCGGTCCGGATCCCACCACCGCTACCCGCTTGCCGGTGCGCGTTTCGGGCGGCTCGGGCTTGATGAAGCCCTCTTCGAATCCGCGGTCGGCGACCGTCTTTTCGATCTGCCGGATGGTGACCGGCGGCGCATTGATGCCCAGCACGCAGGCGGCTTCGCAGGGCGCCGGGCAAATGCGTCCGGTGACTTCCGGAAAGTTGTTAGTGGCGTGCAGACGGCGGATGGCGTCGTGCCAGCGGCCCTTATAGACCAGATCGTTCCAATCCGGAATGACGTTGTTCAGCGGGCAGCCGGTGTGGCAGAAGGGAACCCCGCAATCCATGCAGCGGGCGCCCTGCGTGCGAGCGCTCTCCTCCGCGAACGGCAGGTAGATTTCGGACCAGTCCCGGAGACGCTCGGCGACTGGGCGGCGTTCGGCGGTTTCACGCGCGTATTCGAGAAAACCAGTGACTTTACCCATGGCTCAATCTCCGGCCGGCTGGAGCGCCGGGGCGGGCATGCCGACGCCGGGAGGCAGGAACAAATCCACCGCGTGGCCCACGCTCTCTCCGGCGCCGAGGGCGCGCCGGTACTCGTGCGGGAAGACCCTCAGGAATTTGGGCAGCGTCTGCTCCCAGTTCTCGAGAATGCGCCCGGCCAGCGGGCTCTCGGTAGCCGCGGCGTGGCGGGCGATCAGGGCATACAGAAGTTGCGCGTCGGCCTCGTTTTCGAGGACCGGCTCCAGGGCGACGCTGGCCAGGTTGCAGCGCCTCTCCGCGAAATCGCCTTTCTCGTCGAGCACGAACGCCAATCCGCCGCTCATGCCGGCGGCGAAATTGCGTCCGCACTTTCCCAGCACCGCCACCAGGCCGCCGGTCATGTATTCGCAGCCGTGGTCGCCCAGGCCTTCCACTACCGCCGTGGCGCCGGAATTTCGCACCGCGAAGCGCTCCCCGGCCACGCCGTTGATGTAGGCTTCGCCGGTGGTCGCGCCGTAAAGCGCCACGTTGCCGATCAGAATATTCTCTTCGGGCACGAAGGTGGACGCCCGCGGCGGATACACGATCAGCTTTCCGCCGGACAGCCCTTTCCCAATGTAGTCGTTGGCCTCGCCCTCGAGTTCGAGCGTGACGCCGTTGGCCAGAAACGCGCCGAAGCTCTGCCCCGCCGAGCCGTTGAAGCGGAAGCGGATGGTATCGGCGGGCAGGCCCTTCGACCCATAACTGCGGGCGATCTCGCCCGACAGCATGGCGCCCACCGCGCGATGCACGTTGCGAATAGGCAGCCGCACGTCCACCGGCGCCAGGCGCTCGAGAGCCGGCCGCGCCAGATCGATCAATTCGTGATCGAGCGCGGTCTTGAGGCCGTGGTCTTGCGCCTGGACGCAACGCCGGGCCACGCGGGCGGGCGCCGGCGGGTTGTAGAGAATCGCGGAAAGGTCTATTGCCTTGGCTTTCCAGTGGTCGAGCGCCGCGCGAGGCTCCAGCATATCCACCCGTCCGATCATTTCGTCGAACGTGCGGAAACCCATGGACGCCATATATTGGCGGACCTGCTCGGCGATGAAGAAGAAGAACTGGATGACGTTCTCGGGAGTGCCCGCGAACCGCGCGCGCAGCACCGGGTCTTGCGTGGCGATCCCCACCGGGCAGGTGTTCAGATGGCACTTGCGCATCATGATGCAGCCCATGGCCACCAGCGGGGCCGTGGCGAAGCCGAACTCTTCCGCCCCCAGCAGCGCGGCCACCACCACGTCGCGCCCGGTTTGCAGTTTGCCATCGGTCTGCACGCGGATGCGGCCGCGCAGATCGTTCATCACCAGCACCTGGTGCGTCTCGGCCAGCCCCAGTTCCCAAGGGATGCCGGCGTGCCGGATAGAGCTGAGCGGGGAGGCCCCGGTGCCCCCCGAATCGCCCGAGATCAGCACTACGTCGGCATGCGCCTTAGCCACCCCGGCGGCCACCGTGCCAACGCCCACTTCCGCCACCAGCTTGACCGAAATGCGCGCCGAGGGGTTCACGTTCTTGAGGTCGTAGATAAGCTGCGCAAGGTCTTCGATGGAATAAATATCGTGGTGCGGCGGCGGCGAAATCAGGCCTACCCCGGGGATGGAATGGCGCACCCGCGCGATGGTCTTATCCACTTTGTGGCCGGGAAGCTGTCCGCCCTCGCCGGGCTTGGCCCCCTGCGCCATTTTGATCTGGATATCGTCCGCGTTCACCAGGTAATTGGCCGTCACGCCGAATCGCCCCGACGCGACCTGCTTCACCGCGCTGCGGCGCAGGTCCCCGAAGCGCTCTTCGTCCTCCCCGCCCTCCCCGGTGTTCGAGCGCGCTCCCATGCGGTTCATGGCGATGGCCAGCGTCTCGTGCGCTTCCTTCGAAATGGAGCCGAACGACATGGCGCCGGTGGCGAAGCGTTTCACGATCTCGCTGGCCGGCTCGACTTCCTCGATCGGCGCCGGCTCGGCGCCGGTCTTTAGTTCGAGCAGTCCGCGCAACGTGCAAAGCTGGCGATTCCGATGGTCGATGAGATCCGCATATTCCTGGAACGTCTTGGCGCTCCCCTCCCGCACGGCATGCTGCAGCTTGGCGATGGTCTGCGGGTTCACCAGGTGATACTCGCCATCCACACGGAAGCGGTAATCGCCCCCGGCCGCCAGATCCGCCTCGGATTCCGCCAGCGGACGAAACGCGTAGCGGTGGCGCAGGCTGGCCTCCTCCGCGACGACGTCCAATCCGATTCCATTGATGCGCGAAACCGTCCCCGTGAAGTACTTCTCGACCATGCTCCGGTCTAGCCCGATGGCTTCGAAGACCTGCGCGCCGCGGTAGCTTTGCAGCGTCGAAATGCCCATCTTCGAGAAGGTCTTCAACAAGCCCTTATTGATGGCCTTGATGAACTTGGCCGCGCCCGCCTGTCCCACCGTCTCGAGCGCCAGATAGGGATTCACGGCGCTGGCCCCATAGCCGATCAACAGCGCGAAATGCATGACCTCGCGCGGCTCGCCGGATTCCACGATCAGGGCCACCTGCGTGCGCGTCTCCTCCCGCACCAGGTGATTGTGCACCGCCGCCAGCGCCAGCAGGCTGGGAATGGGCGCATAGTCCCGGTCGACGCCGCGGTCGGAGAGAATCAACAGCGTGTAGCCGGATTGGATGGCCAGCGAGGCGCGCCGGCAGAGCTGCGAGAGGGCCCGCTCGAGCCCCTTGCCATCCTCCTCGACGGCGAACAGAGTGGGCAATGTGGTAGCCAGGAAATCGCCCTTGGAAACCCGCCGCAGCTTCTCCAGATCGTAATTCGTGAGAATCGGATCCGGCAGCTTCAGGGTGTGGCAGTGGCGCGGCGTTTCGTCCAGGATGTTGCGCTCCGTGCCGATGTAGCTGGTGAGCGACATCACCATTTCCTCGCGAATCGGATCGATAGGCGGATTGGTGACCTGCGCGAAAAGCTGCTTGAAATAGTTGAACAGCAACTGCGGCCGGTCCGAAAGGCACGCTAGCGGCGTATCCGCGCCCATCGAGCCGATAGGCTCCTCGCCTTTTTCCGCCATCGGCCCGAGAATCGTCTTCACGTCTTCCTCGGTGTAGCCGAAGGAGCGCTGGCGGCCGATGAGGGTCGTCTCGTCCGTGCCGTGTTCGCGCGGCGGGTCGGGAAGCTGGTCGAGCGTGACCTGGTTTTCCTTGATCCAGAGCTGGTAAGGATTGCGCCCGTAGAGGCGCTGCTTAAGCTCCCGGTCGGAAACGATGCGGCCTTCTTCGGTATCGACCAACAGCATCTTGCCGGGCTGCAAGCGGCCCTTGAGCAGCACGTCCTCCGGCGCGGCCGGCAGCACGCCGGCCTCCGAGGCCATCACCACCAACCCGTCGCGCGTAACCAGATAGCGCGCCGGACGCAAGCCGTTGCGGTCGAGCGTGGCGCCGATCGAGCGTCCGTCCGTGAACGCCATGGCCGCCGGACCGTCCCAAGGCTCCATCAGGGAAGCGTGGTATTCGTAGAACGCCCGCTTCTGGGGGTTCATGTGCGGGTTCTTGGCCCACGCTTCGGGAATCAGCATCGCCATGGCGTGCGGCAGGGAGCGGCCGGCCATCAGCAGCAGTTCGAGCGCGTTGTCGAAGTTCGCGGAATCGCTGCCTCCTGGCTGAATGATGGGAAAGAGCTTCTTAATGTCGTCGCCGAAGAGCGGCGAAGCCAGCACCGACTGGCGCGCGTGCATCCAGTTCACGTTGCCGCGCAACGTATTGATTTCGCCGTTGTGCGCCACGTAGCGGAACGGGTGCGCAAGCTGCCACGTGGGGAAGGTGTTGGTGGAAAAGCGCTGGTGCACCAGGCACAGGGCGCTCACCACCTCTGGGTCTCCCAGCTCCGGGTAGAAGCGCGCGATCTGCGGCGCCAGCAGCAGGCCCTTATAAACAATGGTGCGTCCCGAGAACGAGGGGATATAGAAGAATTCCTTGCCGATTCCCTCCGACGCGGCCACCTCGGCTTCGGCGCGCTTGCGCACGGCGTAGAGCGTGCGCTCAAGCTGGTCGGCCGTCATGCCCTTGGCGCGGGCCACGAAGATCTGCTGAATATACGGCTGCGAGACGCGCGCCACCCGCCCGATAGCCGAACCGTCGATGGGCGTGTCGCGCCATCCGAGCACCGTGAGGCCTTCCTCCCGGACAATGCGCTCCACCGTGCCCTCGCAGCGCAGCCGCGCGTGCGGCTCCACGGGCAAGAACGTCATGCCGACGCCGTATTCGCCCATGGGCGGCAGCGAGAAGCCCAGACGGGCGCACTCGCGCGCGAAGAAGCGGTGCGGAATCTGGATCAGGACGCCGGCCCCATCGCCCGTTTGCGGGTCGCATCCACATGCCCCGCGGTGCGTCAGGTTGACCAGCACCTGAATCCCCTTGAGGATCACGTCGTGGGATCGCTGGCCTTTGATGTTGACCACAAAGCCGATGCCGCAGGCGTCGCGCTCGTTGCGCGGATCGTAAAGCCCCTGGGCTTCGGGTAAACCGGTAATCACAGTGGAATGGTTCATGACACGCTCGGGAATCGGACCGCCGGAAAGGTCGTCCGGCCGCCGGCTCGTTAGAAACGGAAGTTCACCTTAGCCGCCAGTGTAACACTTCCCTCAGTATTAGGCAATAGAAATCTAAAACCGATGTATTATCAGTCCCGCTTATGCTACAATGGCTTCGTGACATTGTGGGAGCTGCGTCTTTTCAGAGAGATCGGCGCCACCAGGAGCATGAGCAAGGGGGCCGCCCACTGCGCCATCAGCCAGTCGGCGGCTAGCCAGCACGTCCGGGAGGTGGAACGGCGTCTGGGGGTGGTTCTGTTCGACCGCGGCCGCCGTCCGTTGGAGCTAACTCCAGCGGGCAGCCTGTATTACGAGTTCTGCCGCGAGACGCTTCGTGGCCAGGAGGAATTCTCGCGCGCGCTCGAGGCCCTCAAGGGCGGCGTCGATGGAACCGTGCGCGTGGCCTCCATCTATTCCATCGGCCTGTCCGAGATGGGCCGTCTGCGGGAGTCCTTCGCCGCCCGCCACCCCGCCGCGCATCTCCAGGTGGAGTACCAGCGTCCCGACAAAGTCTACGATTCGGTGCGCGACGAATCCGCCGACCTGGGCCTGGTGAGCTACCCGGCGGCCAGCCGCGACATTGCCGCCATTCCATGGCGCAAGGAGGAGATGCAGGTGGTCGTCCCGCCCGCGCACCCGTTCGCCGCCAACGGGGAAGTCTGGCCGGCCGATCTCAATGGCCAGGACTTCATCGGATTCGACGAAGATCTGTCCATACGCCGCGAGCTCGACAAGTTCCTCCGCGCTAACGGCGCCGCCGTCAACGTGGCCATGCACTTCGACAATATTCAGACCATCAAGGAAGCCGTGGCGCTCGGTTCCGGCATCAGCATCCTCCCCGCGCGCACCATGCAGGCCGAAGTTGCGCAAGGCCGCCTGGTAGCCGTGAAACTGCACGCGCCCGACCTGCATCGCCCCGTGGGAGTGCTGCACCGCCGCCGCAAGAAGTTCAACGCCGCGACGCAATCGTTCCTGGATATACTGCTGGCGCCCGAGGAGACGTAAGGGCGGGCGGGACCGGGCGGCTGGATCGCGGCGCGGCGCGGAATTGCTCGAACCCGGACAAACGGCTCCCAAACAGCGTGCGCGGGTGTATAATTGGGGCCGGTCGCCGAGCCCAAACGAACCGGCAGTTCGCCGCTGTTCGAAATCACTGGAGGTCAACGCAATGGTAACTAGATTCTTAGCGGTCTCGCTCGTGCTGCTGTCGATGCTCTTGCCGGCGGCCGGCTTCGCCACAGTCTCCCCCACGCCGGTCTATCCGGGGGCGTCTCCGAGCCTGGCTTATCAGGTGACGGTAGACGGCAAACCCATCTTTGCGTATCGTTTTCCCACCTACAACCAATTCAACTGGATGGACTACGCCAGTTTCACCATGACCGGCAAGGTGCATGTCACCGTTACCTCGCTCGTCAGCGAGAGGGACGTGCGCACTTGCTACATCCGGCCGAGGGCTTACAACATCCAGCCCGCGATCAAGGGCAATACGGTGAGCTTCGATCTCGACCGGCCGCGTTATCTGGTGATCTTCATCAACGAAGAGCCGCTCTTTTCGAGCACCGGATTGCTGCTGTTCGCCGAGTCGCCCGAGGCCAACGCTCCCAAACTCGGCGATCCGAACGTGGTCAACATCATGGACTACAAGGTCGACAATACGGGCAAGACCGTCGAGACCGCCAAGATCAATCAGGCCATTAGCGACGTGTCCGCCAAGCCCGGCGGCGGCGTGCTTTTTTTCCCGAAGGACGGCGTTTACCTGACCGGACTGGTGATGATGAAGAGCAACGTCAAGTTCTATGTCGAGGCCGGCGCGGTAATCAAGGGGTCCACCAAGAACGCGGATTACGTCTTGCCGCCAGGGACGACGAGCGGCGCGGGAAGAGTGCAGCGGGCGCTGTTTGTCTTTAACAACGTCGAGAATGCCAGCCTGATGGGCCGGGGCACCGTCGACATGCAGGGCTATCCGGGGTTGTGGCACGATATCCAACCCGATACCGGGGACGGCAAGGCTCGAACGGCCGAGGGATTGGTGAACGATCCTCACGGCAACGGCGTCAAAGGCTACGTGGTCAACAACTGCAAGAACGTCACTTTCCAGGATCTGTTCCTGCTCCGCTCCGCCTATTGGACCGTGACCGTCAGCAACACCGAGGGCTTCACCAGCCGCAACATCAAGCTCATCAACCGCAAGCAGCAGTACCACGACGACGCCTACGACATCACCGGCGGCAGCAAGCGCATCCTGATCGAGAACGGTTTCTCCATGACCATGGACGATGCGTTCGCCTTCTACGGGGGCACCGGCGCCAGCCTCGAGGACGTGGTGGTGAAGGGCTACGTCGATTACGGCTACACTTCCGCTCTGGTGCTGGGGTACGGGTCCATCCCGGCGGTCAAGCATGTGCGCTTCGAAGACGTGAACTTCGTCTCCACGCCGAATAAGTTCGCCGTCTGGATTCAATTTACGCCGGCGTACTTTACGGGACGGGGGTATCCCACGCGAGCCAGCAGCAAACAGGCGTTGGACGATTTCCACTTCATCCACTGCACCTGGGAGCACGACGGCGGGAATATCTACATCGATGGCGGGGATTCGGCTTTGACCAACTTCGTTTTCGAGAATTGCACGTTCTATACGCCCAGCCGGCCCGCCAAGATTACGGGGAAGAACGTCGGCCCGATCCTGTTTAAGAACGTCAAGCTGAACGGAATCCCGGTCACGAGCGTCGCCCAGTTGGCCAAGGCCGGCTGGGATATTTCCGTGCCCATGAAATTCCAGTAGCCGGGGCGGCGCGCTGTTACACTCAGGTGAAATGGCTGGCCGTGGCGCGCCCGCGCCGATCGATCTCGACGGAATCCTGGAGCATGGCGGCGTGCGGGAGTGTCTCCAGTGGTTTACGCGCGAGAAGCAATGGGTGAACCAGGCCCATTTGCGGCTGTGCCGCGTGCCGGCGCTCACGTTCCTGGAAGGGGAGCGCGCGCGGTGGTTCCTCGAACAGTTTCAGGAGGCCGGCTGGGATGCCTCCATCGATCCCGCCGGCAACGTGATCGCCGCCGGCGGGCCGCCGCCCTACGTCGCGCTCACCGCGCACCTCGACACCGTCATCGCGCCGCGCAACCAGGACGATATCGCCGTCGGGCCGGATGGGCGGCTGACTGGCCCGGGGGTGTCCGATAACGGCGCCGGACTGGCCGCTCTGCTGGCCATCGCGCGCGCCTGGAAGGCCTGCCCAAACCCTCCCGAATGGGGCCACCGGCTGTTGCTGGCGGCCAACACCGGGGAAGAGGGCGAGGGAAACCTGCGGGGCATGCGCCGGCTGGCCCAGGATTCGCCGCTGGCGCGGGATATCAAGGCGTTCGTAGTGGTGGACGGCGCCGACACCGTACACATTACCAACCGCGCGCTGGGGAGCCGGCGCTTCGAGGTGGCTTTCACCGGGCCGGGCGGGCATAGCTGGAGCGATTACGGCGTAGGCAATCCGCTGCACGCCCTGTGCCGCGCGGTGGCGCTGTTTGCCGACACCAAGCTCGACGACGCCGCGAAATCGGCTTTCAACGTGGGCCTCATCGAGGGCGGATCGGGCGTCAATGCCATTGCCCATGCCGCCCTGGCAAAAGTGGATATCCGCTCGGAGAGCAACCCGCGGATGGACGAGCTGGTGCGGTCCCTGTCTTCCGCCGTGGAGCGCGCCAAGGACATCGAGAACCAACGCGCCACGGGCGGCAGGGTGGCCGCCAAGCTCAAGGAGATCGGGTCGCGTCCGGCGGCGGCGCTGCCGGAGGACGCGGCCATCCTGCGGTATGTGCGCGCCGTGGACGCCCATCTGGGCATTCGCTCGCGCTTGAACTGTTCCTCGACCGACGCCAACGTGCCGCTATCGCTCGGCCTGCCGGCCATTGCCATTGGCGGCGGAGGCGCCGGCGGCGGCGCCCACACGGCGCAGGAGTGGTTCCGGCCGGACGGGCGCGACCTGGGCCTGAAGCGGATTCTTCTGCTCCTGTGTCTGCTGTTGCGCGAACCTGGCGGGACCTTTTCAGAGACCGCCCAATGAACCGCCGCAAGGCCGAGGCGGCGCTGGTCTGGAACACGGTCGTCTGGGGCGCAACCTTTGTGGTAGTGAAGGCGGCGCTGGCGGATGTTTCGCCCATCCTGTTCCTGGCGCTGCGTTTTTCGCTGGCCACCCTGGCCTTGGCGCCGCTCCTCGCCGCAAGACGGCGGATTCCCTGGGATTGGCGGACGGTGGGCGCGGGAGCACTCGCCGGCGCCTGTCTGTTCTTCGGGTATCTGACGCAAACGCTAGGGTTACGCCTCACATCGGCGCCAAAATCGGCTTTTATCACAGGTTTGACGCCGGTGATGGTACCTTTGCTGGCGGCGCTCGTCTATCGCAGTAGACCGCGAGTTTCCGAGGTGGCCGGGTTGTTGGTGGCCACCGCCGGTTTGTTCCTGATGACGGCCCAAGGCGCCACCTTGGCGGTGAATCCGGGCGATCTGCTGACGTTTCTGTGCGCCATCGGATTCGCCGCGCATATCGTGGTGCTGGGCCACTTCGCCAAGCACATGAGTTTCGAGATTTTGTCCGTAATGCAAATTGGCGCCGCGGCTCTCATGTCGCTGGCGTCGTTCTGGTGGGCGGAGTCCCCGCACATCCGTTGGCGGCCCGACACCATCGGCGCCATACTGATAACAGGGCTGTTGGCCACCGCGCTGGCGTTTACGATTCAGGCATGGGCCCAGCGGTACACCAGCCCGACGCGAACCGGGCTGATTTTTATGCTGGAGCCGGTGTTCGCCTGGATCACTTCGTTTCTGTTGGCGGGAGAGGGATTGTCGCGACGCGCGGCCGCCGGCGCGGTCCTCATCCTGGGTGGAGTTGTCTTGGTGGAAGTGAAACCGTGGAATCCGCGGCGGCATCCATCCTAATCGGAGGCTGTCTGCGCGCCAGAGCGCCAGCCGGCCCCATGCACATTCGAAAGAGTCGAGAGGAATCATGAGGTTATCGGAAAAACTACGTACCGAAAAGCTGCTTTCGTTCACCCTGGTGGTGCTCACGCTGTGCGCCGGCATTCTGATCGGCACGCTGATTAACGTGAATTTGGGCGTGCGGGCGGCCAAGGGCGGTCAGGCGGCGCCCGGCGCGACGCCGCTCACGATCCCCAACCCGGTCGAACTATCGACGGCGTTTTCGCAAATTGCGAAGCAGGCTGAGCCATCGGTCGTGCATATAACGGTAAAGTATCTGCCGAAGGCTCCCGTGCAATCGCGGACCCGGCGCCGGGCAACTCCCGCGCCGGGGGACGAAGGGGACGACAGCGGCGATTTGTTCCAGTTCTTCACCAACCCGTTCGGGAACATGCCGGAGATGCCGGGTTCGCAGGGCGGCGAGGCGCTGGGCTCCGGCGTCGTGGTGGACCGCGCCGGCTACATTCTGACGAACAACCACGTGGTGGACAAGGCCGACAGCATCAAGGTGAAATTCACCGGCGATCCGGTCTCGTATGACGCCAAAGTGGTTGGCGTGGATGAGCCGACCGACCTGGCGGTGATCCGCGTCGAGGGGAAGACCGGCGTAATCCCGGCCAAGATCGGCAATTCCGACGGCGTGCAGGTGGGAGACTGGGCGGTGGCCATCGGCTCTCCGTTCGATTTCCAAAACACCGTGACCGCCGGCATCATCAGCGCCACCGGACGCGACATCCCCGACAACCCTTCCCAGTATCAGCACTTCCTGCAGACCGATGCGGCCATCAACCCAGGCAATAGCGGCGGGCCGTTGTTGAATATTCGCGGCGACGTGGTCGGCATCAACACGGCCATCGCCTCCACCACCCGCGGATACCAGGGCATCGGTTTCGCCCTGCCCATCAATACCGCGGTCGACGTGTACAACCAGATCATCAAGAACGGCAAAGTGACCCGCGGCTCCATTGGAATCTCATACCTTCCGGATCCCATCCAGACGAAGGCCAATCTGCAAGTCGAAGGCGCTTCCGAAGGCGTTTTTGTCGACAAGGTGCAACCCGGCGGTCCGGCCGAGAAGGCTGGAATCGAGGCTGGCGACGTGATCGTCTCCATCAACGGCAAGCCTGTCCGCGACGGCAACGATCTGGTGAGCCACGTCGTCGCCACGCCGGTCGGCGCGACGGTCGATATCGGAACCATTCGCGACGGAAAGCGCGGGAGCTACAAGGTGACCATCGGGGACATCGCGCAGGTCTTCCCCGAGAGGTACGGCAACGGCGCTCAGCCGGGCGAGGCGAAACCCGAATCCACTTCGGCGAAGTTCGGCATGAGCATCCAGGCGCTCACCGATCAGAAGCGCGAGACGCTGGGCATCAAGCAGAGCGGCGGCATCCTGATCGTTACAGTGGCGCCCGACTCCTTCGCCGAGGAAATCGGCCTGCTGCCGGACGACGTGGCGCTTTCGATCAACCGCCAGCCCGTCGCTTCCAGAGCCGACGTGGAGCGCATCGAAGCCACCTTGAAAGCCGGCGCGGCAGTGCAATTCCGCGTGCTGCGCAAGGCCGGACCGAAGGGCGAATGGGCGCCGATGTTCCTGGCCGGCATGCTGCCTAATTCGGCCCATTAGCGCGCAGTGGGGCGGGCCGGGGTACCCACTGGGTCCGCCTGCCCTCTTCCCATTTTTCCCACCGAAGAAGGCGGGCGGACCCACGAAGGTAGTGGCCCACCCCCGCCTCCTTCCCGCCCCGCTTGCCTATATAATGAGTTTTTCCATTCGGACGGACTCTCACACTCAAGGAGCATTCATGGCTGCAAAGCGCATTGGCATTCTCACGGGCGGCGGCGACGTGCCGGGATTGAATTCCGTGATCAAAACGGTGGTTTACCGTGGAAGCGAGATCGATTGCGAGGTGATCGGAATTCGCCGCGGCTGGGAGGGTTTGACGCACGTCAACCTGGAAGATCCGGCCAGCCGCGCACGCTACATCCTGCCTCTGAACCGCGAGAACACGCGCAGCATCGACCGCACCGGCGGCACTTACCTGCACAGCTCGCGAACCAACCCCTCGAAGATGAAGAAGGTGCCCCCCACCCTCGAGGGCCAGAGTTTTCCCTCCAAGGAAACCACCAAGAAGGGCGTCACTTCCACGGTCTTCGACGTGACCAAGGCCGTGCTGCGGAACATCGAGACGCTGGGGCTGGACTATCTGATCCCCATCGGCGGCGACGATACGCTGAGCTACGCCGCCGAGCTTGACCGCCAGGGCATGAAGGTGGTCGCCGTGCCGAAGACCATGGACAACGATGTGCGGAATACGGAGTACTGCATCGGGTTCTCCACCGCCATCACGCGCGCCATGGACGCCATCGAGCGCCAGCGCACCACGGTGGGTTCGCACGAGCGCATCGGCGTTTTTCGGGTGTTCGGCCGCGACGCCGGCTACACCGCGCTCTACACCGCCTACGTCACCTCGATCCGCTGCTGCATCCCCGAGTTCAAGGTGGACCTCCAGAAGCTAATCGGATTTCTGACCAGCGACAAGCGCAACAACCCCAGCAACTACTCGCTGGTGATCCTCTCGGAAGGCGCGGAGTGGGAAGGCTACGCGGTCAAGGAATATGGCGAGGCCGACGCCTTCGGACATCGCAAGAAGATGAGCGTGGCCGAAGACCTCAGCAACGAGATTAAGGCCGCCACCGGCGAAGAAACCATCGTCAGCGACCTGACCTACGACCTGCGCTCGGGCAGCCCGGACTTTGTGGACCGCATGGTCGCCACCACCTTCGCCGGCATGGCCATGGACGCCGTGGCGGAGGGCAAACACGGTTTGATGACCGCCATCCGCAACGGCTGCTACACGCTGGCCGAGATTCCCGATCCCAAATTGGGGCCGCGCCACGTGGATGTGAGCACCCAGTACAACCGCGAGCGGTATCGCCCCACCTACGACGCCAAGATGGGCCTGCCGGTCTTCCTCACCAAGGCATAGGGCTTGGACCACGGGGGCCGGGCGCGCGCCGGCCCCTACAGCACGTGATAGTAGCCGCCGCGCTTCAGAACTTCCACGGGGATGCCGAACAGGCCGCCGAGCGTGGCGGCGGTTAGCAGCCGCTCCTTGGGTCCGTCGCCGTGAATATGGCCGTCGCGGATGGCCACCACCCGCCGCATTTCCGGAATGATGTCCGGCAAGTGATGGGTCACCATGACGATGCCAATGCCGCCGGCGGCCAGTTTGCGCAAGATCTCGCGCAGTTCGCGAGCCGCCCGCAGATCCAGGCTGGAGGCCGGCTCGTCGAGAATCAGGGTCTGCGGATCGTGCACCAGCGCGCGGGCGATGAGGATGCGCCGCGCCTCCCCGGAGGACACCTCCTCGGTGGTGCGCTCCGCCAGGTGCGGAATTTCGAGCAACTCCAGGACTTCGCGGGCTTTCCGCCGCATCTCCGCGGATACCGCGTGATTGGGCCAGACGCCCACGCTGCCGAAGAACCCCGAGAGCACAATCTCGAAGGCGGAATAGTCCCTGGTGCACATCCGCATCCAGTCGTTCGAAACCAAGCCGAGCCGGTTGCGCAGGTCGAACAGGTCCCAGCGGTCGCTGCCGAGAATGCGCAACGACCACGGCTCGGGCTTGCAAACCGGGCACAGGTCGCGCGCGATGGCCTTGACCAGGGTGGACTTGCCAGACCCGTTTGGCCCCAGGATGGCCACGTTCTCGCCCTGCGCGATGGATAGCGTGACGCCATCGAGCACGTCGCGCGAACCGCGGCGGACGGTGACGTTTTGAAACTCGATGAGAGGCGGATCAGTGGCCATGGGCTACAATCTCCACTCCGCCAAGCACCATCATGCCGGGCATTTGGACGCCCGGATTCTCCTGGTAGGACGATCCGGTAATGTTGGTCATTTGCATAAACGGGCGCACCCGGCCGCGGGACGATGCGGCGTACGCGTCCAGCAGGGCATACGGTCCGCTCCCCAGCCGGTCGCGCACTCCTAGACGCACGCGGAAAAGAAAACCCTTGGACAGGCCGGCCTGCCACGCCGCCACGCCGGAATGTTTCGGATACTGAAACGTGTACTTGGTGAAACCGATCGGCGCCGTATCCTGGGTGGCGCGCAGGCCGGTGTAGCTGAAGTCGATGCTCTGGGACCGCGCCGGCGTCCACCGCACGGACGCTTCGACGCCGCTGAAATTCAGGTTCTGGATGTTCAGGGCGGTCCAGACGGCATTTGGATCGCTCCGGTAATAGTCGATGCCGTCGCGCTCGCGCCGCATGAACACGGCCACGTCCGCGCGAACCCGCGGCGCCGGATTCCAAACCAAGCCGGTTTCATAGGTCCACGTCCGTTCGGGCCGAAGGTTGGCGTTGCCGAGGTTGCCGGGATCGCGATAGTAGAGATCGGTATAGCTGGGAACCCGGAAAGCCCGGCTGGCGGAAGCGCGCAGCTTCCACTTCGGCGAAAGCCAGATTCCCCCCGCGGCGGTAGGGCTGAACTCGCCGGAGAAGTTGCGGTAGACTTCCTCCCGCGCGGCCAACGAGAGCGAAAACCGCCGCCGCGCCCGGAAATCGATGGAGGCATACGCGGCGGCGCGCGCCCGCTGGTGAATCCCCAGATTGTCGCTCACGATGGACTCGCGCAGACCCTCCGCGCCGTAGAAGACCGTGATGGCCGATGTCACCGGCTCGCGCCGCCGCACGGCCGCCTGCCAGCTTTCGTCGGCATGGTGGTTGGCGTAATAGCTGGGATCGTCGCGGAAAAGCACGAAGAGATCGCTGTGCCGGCGGAAGGCGAAGCTCACCGTGGTCTTCTTCCCCAGTGCCTGCCGCCAGGCCGCCAGCCACGTCTTGGCGTTCTCCCAGGAATTGTAATTGCCGTAGAACTGGTTGGCGCCGAAGGGATGGTCCATGTAGCCCAGCGTGACGTCGCCGGGGCCGAGGCCGGTCTCCAGGTGGGTGGAGGAGGTCAATTGCAAATTGCGGTAGTCGCGATCCGGCATGAACCCGTCGGAAAAATCGCGCGCCGCCACAAGCTGTTCGGATACCGCCCCAAGCGAGCCGGCCAGCGAGACGCTCTGCTGGTTCGAGCCGAAATTCCCAAACGCCGTGCGGAGCCGCACTTCGGCGTCCTCGGGCGGGGTGGTAATCACGTTGATGGCACCCGCGACGGCGTCCGAGCCGTACATGGTGGAACCCGAGCCGCGCAGCACTTCCACCCGCGAAATCGCCTGCAGCGGAACGGGAATGTCCATGTCGTGGTGCCCCGTTTGCGCGTCGTTCAGCCGTTCCCCGTTGAGCAGCACCAGGGTCTGGCCGAAGTTGGAGCCGCGGATGGACAGGTCGGCCTGCACGCCGTCCGGCGCACGCTCGCGCAGGTCGAGCGACGGTTCGAGCGCCAGCAGATCCGCTATCCCGTCGAGAAGCAACTCCCTCTCCCGCGCCAGAAGGACGGTGACGGTGCGGTCCATCTCTTCGAGCGAGAGGGGGTCGTACGTGCCCGTTACCGCGATGGATTCGTCCCGCGGCGGCGCGGGCGCCTGCGCGAGGCATACCGAGACTGCCAGCGGATAAAGCGGGAGGAGGAAAAGCAGGCGCAAAGGCCATTGTACCCGATGCGGGTGGACTTGCCGGGGACAGGGGAACCGGGGCCGGGCGTGCCCGGCCCCTTCGGAGGCATCGATTACTTCGGCTGCTGGGCCTTGATTTCCGCCAGGCGCTTGGCCAGGTAGTCCTTGTACTCCTGGATCAACGCCGGGTCGCGCGGGCTGCTGTAGATTTCGCTCGACTTGTACTTGCCCTCGTCGAACTTCTTGCGCGTCCACTCGTCGTGGATGTGGGTTTCGTCGGCCCTGTCGATGATTCCCTGCGCTAACTGCGGAGGCACAAACGATACGCCTTCCTTATCGCCCATCACCAGGTCGCCCGGCATCACCGTGACATTGCCGATTCGGATGGGCACGTTAATGCCCGCCAGCGTCGCCGTTTGCGGGGTGAGTGCGCTCGGATGCACCGACTTGTAGTAGCACGGCATTGCCATCTCCGCGATGCCATCCAGATCGCGGAACGAGCCGTCCACCACCAGACCCCCACTCTTGGTCGTCTTCATGATGTAGTAGAAGAGATTGTCGCCGACAATGGTTCCGCCTTCCTTCCTGCCGAAGAGGTCCACCACCAGGACATCGCCGGGCTGCAACATATCGAACGCATACTGGTTGTTGATGGGGGCCCGGACGCCCTGCGCCTGCAGCTTGGAGTTGACAACAGCATCCAGATCCGGACGCCCCGGCATGAACACCATCGTAAAAGCCCGGCCCGCCATGTGAGTCCCAGGATGCAGCACCTGCCAGTCGCCAACGTACTGGCTGTAACCGCCTCCCGCGGCCCCACCGCCGCCGCCCCGTCCGCCGCCGGCCGCCGCCGCGTTAATCGTGGCCCCGGCCGCACCCCAGTTCATCGTGATTTCTTCCATGGACAGGCCCTTGGCCCTTTCGAGCAGGGCGTCGGGAACTTTGGGACGTCCGTCCGGGAGCCGATCCCCCGTCCACGCCTTGGTGTACTCCACCATCTGGTCCTTGGTCCAGGTCCACAACTGCGCCTTGGCGGGCGCCGGGGCGAGCACGGATGCGAAGAACGCCGCCGCCAGAGATGTCAAACCATACTTACGGATCGTCATTTCGTGAGACTCCTCTCAATTCCCTAACTCCACACAGCGTCGTTCGACCGGACGGTGTTCCACTGGTCGGTCGGCTCGAACCATCCCTCGCCCGGAACCAGGTGCTGCTTGCAGGCCGCTTCGTTCAGGGTGATGCCCAAACCCGGCTTGTCGGGCACCGTGATGTAACCCTTGTTGACGATGGGTTTGTCGATGCCGTCCACCAGGTCGCTCCAGAAGGGCACATCCACGGCGTGGTTCTCGAGCACCAGGAAGTTCTCCGTGGCCGCCGCGGCGTGAGCCGACGCAAGGGCCCCGATGGGCGTATGCGCGCAGTGCAAGGCCATGGGAACGCCATACTCCTGCGCCATGTCGCCGGTCTTCTTGGTCTCGAGAATTCCGCCAACCGTCAGCAGGTCCACATGGATAATGTCTACCGCGTGCTCGCTGCACAGCACCTGGAAGGGCTCCTTCAGGTAGATGTCCTCGCCCGTGAGAATCGGGATGTCCACGGCGTCGGCGATCTTCTTCAACAGCGCCGTTTCCTGCCAGGGGATCATGTCCTCAAGCCACGAGATGTTGTACTTTGTGAGCGCCTTGCCCAAGCGGATGCAACTGTTGACGCTGATGGGGCCGAAATGATCCATCGAGAGCGGAACGGTCATACCCACGACCTCGCGGATCTGGGCGATGAAATCGCACACCCCCGCCAGACCCTTCTCGGTGATCTCGGTGGCCATGAACGGATGCGCCATGGGGAGTCCGCCGTACTGCGCTCGAATGCCATCGGGGGCGGTGACCTCTCCGGGCGGCCGCGTCACGCCCATATCCATCTTGAGCCAGGTGAAGCCGGAGGCCACGCGGTCCTTGAGGCGCTGCCCGAACACCTTGGGATCGTTCGATTCGGTGGTGTCGCAGTAGATCCGGATCCGGTCGCGGAACTTGCCGCCCAGCATCTGGTAAATCGGCGCGTTGTAGGCCTTGCCTGCCAGGTCCCAAAGCGCCACTTCCACTCCGGATACGCCGCCGCCCTGCCGGGCAGGGCCGCCGAACTGCTTGATCTTGCGAAAAAGCAGGTCCACGTTGCACGGATTCATGCCCATGATCTTGCTCTTCAGTTCCAGGGCGTAATTCTTGGTGGCGCCGTCGCGTACCTCGCCCAGGCCGTAGATGCCCTGGTTGGTGTCGATGCGGATGATTGGGGACGTCATCGGCACGCCCCTCAGAACCGCAATCCGCACATCCGTGATTTTCAGTTCCGATGGTTTCGAGTTGGTGTTGACGTTTTGGGGATAGGCTTCCAGCGTTTCGCCGGCCAGAAAGCCGGCCGACAACGTCCCCGCGGCTTTCTTCAAGAAGGATCGCCGTCCGTGCGCGGCGTGGAGAAATGACATGGTTGGTTTCCTTTCCGCTGCCGGAGCGCTGAAAGTCGGGCGGCCTCCCGGCGCGACCGCTCGACGAGGTGATTTTAACCCGTTGCTCGCTGGCGCGATAGTGCCATGTTCCAACGCGCCCAGCCGCGAACGCCACAGACCGGTTGCTGTGCGCGCCGGCCAGCGCTTTTTGAGCTTCGTGGCTTCGATCGGGGATCGATGCCCGCCTGTCAGATCCGGCCGAACTTGGCGACCGCTTCCTTGATGGACTTGAATTTCTCGATGAACGGCAGCATCTGGTGTTCGGTCTGGTCCAGGTCCTGCGCCTTCTTGAGTATCTCCGCGGCTTGCCCCTTGGGCACAACCACCACGCCATCTTCGTCGGCGGAGATGATGTCGCCCGCATTCACGCGCACTCCCGCGCACGTCACGGGGACGTTGAAGCCGGCGAAGCGGAAATGGTTGACGCTGGTGGAAGGCGCCACACCCCGGCTGTACACCGGGAATTGTATCTTGCCGATCTGCGGCAGGTCGCGTATGGAGCCGTCGATCACCGCCCCGGTCAGCCCGCGAACCTTCATCGACGTCGCCATCAGGCCACCGATTCCGGCATAGTCCAGGCCGTCTTCGAGCACCATCACGTAGACCGATCCCGGCGCCGCGGCGTCGATGGCGTCCAGCATTCCCTGAGACGCCGCGGAGCCTTCCTTGTGCTCCTCTTTCTTGAGGTAGACGGTTACCGCGGGTCCCACGAACTTGGTCTTGAACAGCGGCCGCATGTCGTGGGACATGTAGGCCTTTTGCCCGTACAGTTGCTCCATGGCGTCCGACACGGAAGCCACCTCGACGTTGCGGAAGCCCTCGATCAGCGGGTCGGCGGGGGGCTGCGCCATGACCCAACCGGCGAACGCCAGAACCGGGATCATGGCAAGGTACAGCTTCGTTTTCATGTTGTTTCCTTTCGGGTGCCGCTCTCCATCATAACTGGCGTCGGGGTCGGGCATGCCCGAATCTTTGGGCGGGACGCGCGATGCATCGGGCCTAGCGGATTTTCGCGGCCAGCGAAGAACCTGGCAGCCTCCGTAATCTCAGACCAGGAATGTCAAGGCCAGCCCTTGCGGGAAGCCTGCGCATTTGTTACCTTGCGGGGGTCATGCTCTGGCGATCAGGCGGCGCTGCTCGGTCTCTGCTAACGACCGTGCGGCTCGCCATCTCGATGGGATTGGGTCTCGCGGCGTGCATCTGCGTGGCATACGGGCAACCAGCGGAACGCCTTCTCAGGTTTGATGCCGCGTCGGTCAAGCAATCCGATCCGAACTCCTTCGGAGTCGCCACTACCCGCCTGCCCACAAAAGTCGAGTATGTTAACTGGGACTTGAGACATCTTCTCTTGGAGGCGTTCGATATCAGGGATTACCAACTGGAAGGGCCGGGTTGGATGAGTTCCTCGGATTTGCTTGTCCATTCGGGAAAATACGTAGTCCGCGCTATCTTTCCGGCAGGCACTTCGAAGCGTCAAGTCCAGCTTATGCTCCAGTCTCTGTTGAGTGAGCGGTTTCAATTGAAGGTTCACACGGAGAAGAAAGAGATTTCCGTATACGTGCTGCTTGTGGGCCCCGATGGACCGAAACTGAAGAACTTAGATCCGCACGGCCAAGGAGGGATTACGCATGGGAATCGTGGGAAGATCGAGGGATCTCACGTATTTATGAGGGATTTGGCGGACCTGCTTTCCCGCCAAATGGATCGGCCCGTGGTGGACATGACTCAGATTGAAGGGACCGCGGATATTGCCCTAGAGTGGAGTCCGCAAGATCTTTCCTCCGAATCAAGCGACACCGGTGACTCTGTTTTTGTGGCCATCCGGAACCAATTGGGGCTTCAGCTCGTCTCGCGAAAGGCGCCAATGGACGTTGTGTTCGTTGACCATGCCGAGAAGGTTCCTCTCGAGAGCTAGAAACCTCCCTTACGGCGTATGGCGCATCGATTGAAAGCGCGGTTTCCATCGCCGCACGTGGTGTCCGCGCGCGGATCACGCCCACGCTGGCTGCGGTTCGTCGCGACGTAACGGCCCTTGATTCTTGGGTCGGCAGTCCGACGGCTGAGCGGCTTTATCCGTCGGCAAAGATCGACCCGATGCCGCGGCGGCAACGGGTCGATCCCTGTTTCACGTCGCTGGCGCCCGCCGCCGTGCCCCTTGGGCTTAGCGGATTTTCGCGGCCAGCGCGGCGCTCAGGGCGGCCGGGTCCATCCCGTCCACCGTAATGGCGTAGCCCGCGATGTACTGGCCCTTGCGGATGAAGAAGAGGCGGCCGAGGTATTTGTCGGTGGTCCCGAAGGCCTCGTCGCCTTGCTTGGCCGGAGTGGTATCGACGAACCGCTCGCGAAGCTTCTGCATGACGGCGGCGGCCGATTCCGGCGTGTCCTCCAAAACCACGAACGCCTTGCCGTAATCGTACTGCGCCACGTACCCGCGCTTGAGCAGCCGCAACCCAAGAACGCTCTCCGGCGCCAGTTTCAGAGACTGCTGCTTCTCCGTGGGAAACCAGGAGAAGGCCGGAGGCGGAGTGGTGCTGCCCTCCACCAGTTTCGCCAGCGCGGTTGCCCAGACTTTCAGGTCCGGGGTGTGGTCGCCTTCCGGTTCAGCGGCGATTTCGACGTAGTACTTGCCCTTGGCGAAGATCAGGCGGCGCGGGACAATCTGGCCGCCCATCCCCACGGCGTACGCCGGCTGCCGCGTGTCGCGCGTGTCGCTGAACCACCCATAAGCGTCGTCGGAGTCCCCCATGTCGGAGATATCGATAACGAACGTGTTGTCGCCCTTCTTGCAGGTGACCCCGTGCATGTTCTGAAAATTGTAGGAGAAGTAGCCCTCCGAGTTGCCGTCCATGTACTCGAAGAGGTTCTCGGAGGTGTAATAGCGCGCCTCCCCAGCCTGAGTCCACCCTGGGACCAGACTGCAAGAAGGGGCGGTCGCGGGAACCGCGGCCGCCGCTAGAACGCAGAACGTTCCCAACCCGCAAAGCAGCCGCCCGGTCACGCGAAAAGCTCCTGGGCGCGCCGGAGTTGCTGCGCCACATGCACTCCGTGGGGGCACTCCACCGCGCATACGGCGCAATCGCCGCAACGCACCTGCTGGTGTTCCAGGGCCATGCGCTGGAAGTTTTCGCGGCCCAGCGGGAACTGGCCGTAGCCATCCGCGTACATCACGAAGCGGACCATCTCCGGCACCGGCAATCCTTTGGGGCACTGGCCGTCGCACTGCCCGCAGGTGCGGCAATAGTACGGACGGATCTCGTCCAGGCGCGCCGAAAGGATTTTGGAATCGGCGTCGCTGAACGGTTCCGCCATCGCGCGGAAATTCTCCTCGAGCTGGTCGATATCCGTCATGCTCGGCACGGTGGTCGCGACGTTGGGATTCTTGATCACCCAGCGCAGCGCGGCCGCCCCGAAGTTGGCGGCCCGCTTTGGCTGCGGCGCTCCGCCGCGGCCTCCCGCCCTGGCCATCACTTTCATCGCGATCACGCCCACGCCGGCCTGCGCCAGTTTCTCCACCGCCGGCGTCCAGCTCGCATCTTGCGCAAAGCTGTACTGCGCCTGAACCACGTCCAGCTTGGCCTCGATCACGCGGTCGACAATGGCCGGCAGGCTCTGGTGGCAGCTCACGCCGATGAATCGCACCTTGCCCTGCTGCTTGGCCTTCTGCTGCGCGGCCACCATGTCGTCGGAAATCTGCTGCGGGTTGTTCTTGCCGTGAAGAAGCCAGACGTCCAGGTAGTCGGTTCCAAATTCCTTGAGGCTCGTGTCGAGCTCCCCAAGAATGGCCGCCCCATCGCGCTGATCGCATTTGCTGGCCAGAATGACGTTCTTGCGCTTGGCGCCCAGAGCCGCTCCCACCATCCGCTCGTTTTGTCCGCCCTGATAGTTGCGGGAACTGTCGAAGTAGTTGATGCCCATGTCCGCGGCTCGGGTGATCACCGTGGGGTCGGAGGTGATCATGCAGCCCATGCCGACGGTCGTGACCTTCAGGCCGGTCTTTCCGAGAGTCTTGTATTGCAACGCCGGGGGCGAAGAGGGCCGGTTGGGTGGTGGCGACTGCGGTTGTCCGGCGCCCGAGGAACGGGTAGCCGAAGCGGCTGCGGGCAGAGCCAGGCCAGCCGCCAGAAAATTGCGACGAGATGGAGCGCTATTCATGAGTACCTCCACGGAAAAAACGGTGCTAACATCTCAATTCTATAACGGCTGTTGGGTCTTGACAACGCATTTTTCGCACCATGTGTTGTAAAACCCTACATTCATGTGCGTCGATGTGGTGTATACTAACACTCAGTAAAAGAGTTTAGGATGGGATGGCCCGCTGGTGGTGTCCCGGGCTTAGACATAGAGGCCGATAACCAGGAGAGCGAACGTCATGGCAAACTTCCCACGCAGAAGTCTATTCCAACTGGCCGGAGCAGCGGCATTGCTCCGCAGCAGTATCTTATCCGCTCAACAGGCGCCAACTCAGGGCCAGCCGGGCGCTCAACCGGGGGCGGCGCCGGTCCGGCCGCCGGCGGCGGCGGGTCGAGGGGGCTGGAGGTACGGCGGCAATCCCGAGTCGTTCCCGGCATTGGACCGGCGTTCCACAGTGGCCATCACGCATAGCGATAACCGGCGCAAGAATGTCTATGACGCTTTGATGGCTGTCGATCGCGACCTCCAGCCCAAGCTGAAACAGCGCAAGTACGTCGTCATTAAGCCGAATTTCGTCAACACCCAGAACCAACTGGCGGCCAGCCACCCGGATGCCATGCGCGGAATCCTCGACTACCTCGCGGAGCGCTTCAATGGGCCGGTGGTGATCGCCGAATCCTCGGCGGGCAACACCCAACAGGGCTACGATAACTTCAAGTACACGGCCTTGCCCGCGGAGTACAAGAAGCAGCAGTTGCAACTGATCGACCTGAACGCGGAGGCCAAGTTCGAGAGAATCACGGTGCTGGACGCGGATCTGCACATCGTGCCGATGCGGCTGGCGGCGAGGCTCCTCGATCCGGATGCCTTCGTCATCTCCTCGGCGATGCTCAAGACGCACAACACCGCCATCGCATCGTTGTCGATCAAGAACATGGTGCTGGGAGCGCCTTTGCACCAGCCGCCCGGCGAGACCACGTCGTGGAACGAAAAGCGCAAATTCCATGTGGGCCTCCGCATGACCCACTACAACATGCTGCTGACGGCCCAACGGCTGGCCCCGAGCTGGGGAGCTTCGCTGATCGACGGCTATGAGGGGATGGAAGGCAACGGCCCCTCCTCGGGGACCCCGGTACCCTCTCGCCTGGCGATCGCATCGGCGGACTTCGTGGCGGCGGACAGGACCGCGGCCGAATGCATGAGCATCGATCCGGAGTGGCTCGGTTACGTAAAGTATTGCGGCGAAATGGCACTCGGCCAATTCGATCCGGCCAAGATCGACGTCATCGGCGCCAAGGTGGCGGACGTCAAGAAGCCCTACCGCATGCACCCCGACATCGACAAAGAGTTGCAGTGGCAGGGCCCCATGACGGAATTGCCTTTCAACCTGGGCTGGGTCACGCCGCACGGCGACCCGTACCCGGCGTAACCCCAGGCGGGCTTCCCGGCCTGCCTGCCGGTGAAAGATGCTAACATCCTTTGGCTGAGAGCGGATTGCCCCAGGGGCAGTCCGCCTTTTTGCAGGAGGATGCCAATCATGGAATTCCGGTTTTCGCGCCGAAGAATGATCCAAGGGGTGGGAAGCGCCGCTCTGGCGCAGTCGGTTGCGACTGTGTCCGCCGCGCCCGCTCCGCGAACGTGGCCCATTGTGGAAGGCCCCGATACGCCGAAAATCAGCCTGTCTGCCGGGGACGGCGGCGGTCCGCTGCCTGCCAGCCTCCAGCCACAGGCCGCCGCTGGACGGGGTGCGGCAGGGGCCGCGCCAGCGGGAGCTGCACCCGCCGGAGCTGCGCCGACAGGCGCGGGCCGGGGTGGCTTCGGGGGTGGTTATGGAGGCTTTCTACCGCCGAAAGGGGAAACCGCGCCAGCCGCGCCGCCGGCTGCGGCTCCTGGCGGCCGGGGTGGCTTTGGCGGCAATCCAGCGGCCAGCTACCAGCGCGTCAAACAACTCGGCGTAACTCACCTGATCGGCGTAGGCGTAGGAGGAGGCGGCGGGGCGTGGACGGAAGAGGGCATACGGCGCACCATCCAAACCGCCAAGGATGCCGGCTTGGTGGCCTACAATGCGATGATCAACGTCCCGAACAGCGTCATTTACGGCCGGGACACCAAGGCTAAGGATCTGGAGCAAGTCATCGCCTCCATCCAGGCCGCCGGGAAGGCCGGTTTGCCGGTGATCGAGTATAACTTCTACGCGCACCGGGCCATCGAGGGCTATTACGAAGGAGTCGGAAGAGCCAATGCGGGCTACACGGAGTTCGACTACGAGCTCGAAGTGCTCGTGAATCCCGATGGCTCGCTGGCGGGGACCATGTACCGCGACGCGGACGGCAAACTCACCCCCGAAACCCTGGCGGCGTATCCCAACGCCAAGACGGTGAAGCTCAAGGATCTGCCGCCGCTGGCCAGCGAAGGCGCCCATAACCTCCAGGAGATGTGGGACAACATCGCGTACTTCCTGAAGGCCGCGATCCCGGCGGCCGAGAAGGCGGGCGTGCGCATGGCGCTCCACCCCAACGACCCTCCCGCGCCCATCAGCCGCGGGTCCCAGCAAATCATGGGTAGCGTGGCCGGTTGGAAGCATCTCATTGAAATCGTCAACAGCCCCGCCAACGGAATCACGTTCGACAGCGGCGTGACCACCGAAATGGGCGACAACGCCGTGGTGGTGGCCGACTATTTCGCCAGCCGGAAACGCATCAACCACGTCCACTATCGCAACGTACGCGTAGTGAAGCCCTATGAACGCTACACGGAGTTGTTCATCGACGCCGGCCAGTGCGACATGTTCGGCGTCATGAAGGCCCTAGTGCGCAACAAGTACACCGGGACGATTTACCCCGAACATCCGCGCGCGCTCGACACGGACCGCGACCGCATCGCCTCGGGCGGCCGTATTGGAGGCTATCCCGGCGGCGGCGGCCCCACCGGCATCGCGTTCAGCGTGGCTTACACCCGAGCCATGTTGCAAGCGGCGCTCGAAACCGTATAACCCCCGCGGCGCCGGAAACCGACCGGGCGGGCCGTTGCGCTAATGGCCCGCCGATCCCCGCACGCCGGTCAGCGATTCCGCCTGGCTGAACCTGGACCAGTTGAAGCCGTAGAACGCCACGAAGGCGAAGCAGAACATCGGCACGATGAAGCCGCGCGACATGTCGGTCTTGTCGGCGACGTACCCCATCAGCTTGGGCAGCAGCGCGCCGCCCATGATCGCCATCACGATAAAAGCCGACGCCTTCTTGGCCCGCGCGCCCAGTCCGAAGATCCCCAGCGCGAAGATGGTCGGGAACATGATGGACATGAAGAAGTAGCTCAGGAACACGCACGCCACGGAGACCCAGCCCAGTTTGCAAAAAACCAAAAACGTGGTGGCCACGTTTGCCAGGGCGTACAGCCCCAGCAGCTTGTGAGCCTTGAACCTCTTCAGCAATCCGGCGCCGGTGAAACGCCCCACCAGAAAGCACACCAGTCCCAGCGACGCCAGGTTGGAGGCGCCCTTGTTGCTGATGGCCAGAACGCCCGCCTTGTTCCATTCGAACCAGCCTTGCAGCCAGCCCTGCAGGAAGCCGGAGTGGGCGGCCAGTCTGGTCATCGTCGAGTTCCACGAAGCGGGAATCGCGGGGACCTCCGAAGTCATGTAGTTGATGAAGAAGCTGAACAAGCCGGCCTGCGCGGCGACGTAGAAGAACTGCGCCGCCACGGCCAGCGAGAAGTGCGGGTGCGACCAGATGGAGGCGCCGGCGCCGGACGCGGAATCGTCCAGATGATAGTCGTCTTCGGTCTTGATATCGGGAACGTTCGCGAAGAAGAAGACGACGGCCAGCACGATCACCACGAAGGCCACGGCCACGTACGGAATGTAGAGCGTCTGACTGCCGGTATTGCGCCCCATGGCGTCCTTGGAATAGAAGAACAAGCCGCCGATGATCGGACCGCAGATCCAGCCGACGCCGTTGCAGGATTGCGCCAGGTTGATGCGCGTCGCCGCGTAGCGCTGGTCGCCCAGCACCGTCGTATAGGGATTAGCGATGGTCTCGAGAAACGTCAGACCCGTGGCGATCACGCAAACCCCGGCCAGAAAGGCGACGAACGCCGTGGTGGGCGAAACGGCGCCCTGGCGCACCAGCGAATTGATGTGCGTGGCCGGGATGAACCAGAACCCGCCCAGCGCCACGATCAGCAGCCCGGCGATGATGCCCGCCTTGTATCCCAGCTTGCTCGCCAGCCATCCCGCCGGCATCGACATGAGGAAGTAGCCGAGATAGTGCGCGAACTGCACCCAGGCGGATTGCGCCTTGCTCAGGCTCAGCTCCTCCTGGAAGTGCTTGTCCATCACATCGATCATTCCGTTGCACACCCCCCACAGGAGGAATAACGAACTGACCAGAATAAACGTGAACATCAGATTGTTCCCGTCTTCGCGTACAAAGAGGCCCTGCTTGTTTGTGGTCATGGGCGTGAAGATCGATTCTAACGCAGCGCCCGGCCCGCCAACAGCGAATCACGGCATAATGGATCAGTGCCCCAGTCCGACATTCTTGAATGCCTGCTGATTGCGGACGACCTCACGGGCGCCTGTGACGCGGCGGTCCACTTCGCCGTGCGCGGGCATCGCGCCGTGGTCTCTCTGCACGCCCGCTTGGACGCCCCCGGCGCCGGCGCGTGGGCCGTTAGCACGGAAAGCCGCGGGCTTGGCCAGGAGGAGTTGCGCGCCGTGTTCGCGGATCTCTGTAGCACCGGCCTGGGGCATTCGCCGTCCGCCCTTATTTTCAAGAAGATCGATTCCACCTTGCGCGGCAACGCAGGCGCGGAAATCGCCTTGGCGGCGGAAGCGTTCGCCTGCCAGTCCGCCATCGTCACGCCGGCGTTTCCGGCCATGGACCGCGTGGTCGAATCCGGCGTCCTGCGCGTGGCGGGGGCCGCCTTCGATCCCATCGATCTGGCGGCGTACTGGCGCGCGCAAGGGCTGTCGGATTGTGCGCACGTCGCGCCCGGAGACGTTTCGTCGGCGCTGGCCGCCGGCGCCCGGTTCATCTCCGTCGATGCCGCCGCCGATTCCGATCTGGACGCCATCGCCGCCGCCGGCCTGGCCTCCACCCGCCGCCTGTTGTGGGCGGGGTCGGCCGGGCTGGCGTCGGCGCTGGCTCGCGCCGTGGCGCGCGGCCCGCATATGCCGACCCGCCACGCGGAACGTTACCGGGCGCTCCTGTTCTGCATCGGGTCGCGTCACGCGGTCACCATCGAACAGCAGAGCCAACTGGCCGGCGCCCGCCCGGTGGCCATAGTGGATGCGGAGACGGCGCAGCCCGAGCGCATCGCCGAAGCGCTCCGCGGCGGCCTGCATGTGGCGCTGCAAGTTCCCTTCGGGCGCGTCGCCCCGCAGCGCATCCGCTGGCTGATTGGGGATTGCCGCGGTCCCCTGGTCCTCTCCGGCGGCGCCACGGCGGCGCTGGTCTGCCGCGCCCTGGGCGTTAGCGAAATACGCCTCGATCGCGAGATTGCGCCCGGCATCCCGCTCGGCGCAGTGGCCGGCGGTCTGTTCGACGGCGCGCCCATCGTCACCAAGTCCGGCGGGTTCGGAAAGCCCGGCGCCCTGATTCAAATCGCGGACGATCTCACATGCCCCTGATAAACAGCTTGCCAACCATCGTTCTGACCATGGGAGACCCCGCCGGCGTCGGCCCTGAAATCGTGCTCCGCGCGCTGGCCGACGAGGAGGTCGCGCCGCTGGCCCGCTGGATTGTGGCCGGCGACGAACGCATTCTCGCCATCGCCGGCCGCTCGACCGGGCTTCCGCTCGCCAACGCGGAGATCCGTTCGATCCCCGGATTGGGCGGCCTCGACGGCTTCGCTGTCGGCCGGTTGCAGGCCAATTGCGGCCGCGCGGCCGTCGAGTATGTGCGCGCCGCCACCGAACTTTGCCTGCGCGGGGAAGCCGCCGCCATGGTGACGGCCCCCATCAACAAGGAGGCGGTGGCGCTCTCGGGCCGGCCCTTCTCCGGGCATACGGAATACATCGCGGGCCTGTGCGGCGCCGCCGAATCGCGCATGTTGCTGGCCTGCGAGCGGCTGGCGGTGGTTCACGTCAGCACGCACGTCCCGCTGCGCCAAGCTTGCGAACTCAGTCAGGACCGCATCGTCCGCACCATCGAGCTGGGCTGCGAAGCCATGCGGCTGCTGGGCTTCGACCAGCCACGCATCGCCGTCTGCGGCCTCAACCCGCACGCCGGCGAGCACGGCATGTTCGGCGGCGAAGACCAGGCCGTCATCGCGCCCGCCATTGCAGCCGCCCGCGCCAAGGGCATTTCCGCCACCGGCCCGCACGCCGCCGATTCCATCTTCCTGCAAGCCTGGCGCGGCGCCTACGACCTGGTGGTCGCCATGTACCACGACCAGGGCCACATCCCCATGAAGCTCCTGGATTTCGAAGGCACGGTGAACGTCACGCTGGGCATCCCCATCATCCGCACGTCCGTGGATCACTGCACCGCCTTCGACATCGCCGGCAAGAACCTGGCCGACCCGCGCAGCATGAAGCAAGCCATGCGCCTGGCCGCGCGGATGGCGCGGCGCAAAGCGGACGCATTTGACGCGGAGACGCGGAGACGCTGAGAAAACCAGAAGAACAACGCAAAACCCTATGGATTGTTTTCTCCGCGTCTTCCATGAGAAGGCCCCTCCATGTCAAGCGAAATCTGCGCAATTTGTTTTTATTCCGCTGCGTCCTCCGCACTCGCTCCGCCGACCAACGGGAGGCGCGAGGCCCCCCC
>Ga0182027_10001428_pt1 | contig 40058 bp, 31 predicted proteins | sample 712E1DmetaG_FD_121300 | JGI IMG/M metagenome (GOLD analysis project Ga0182027, IMG submission 121300) | Permafrost microbial communities from Stordalen Mire, Sweden - 712E1D metaG (Illumina Assembly) | ecosystem: Environmental > Terrestrial > Soil > Wetlands > Permafrost | place: Sweden...
AAGCCGCAATGTTGCGAACCTTACCCTTGATGATCGTGCCGACCGGGAACTCGGAGACCACGTTACCCCACGGATCCGGCTCAAGCTGCTTGAAGCCAAGGGATATTTTCTGGTTTTCCTTGTCCACCTTGAGCACCACCGCTTCCACGATGTCGCCGATGCCCACGATCTTCGACGGGTGCTTGATGTGCTGTGTCCATGACATTTCGGAAATATGGATCAAACCCTCGATGCCTTTTTCCAGTTCCATGAACGCACCGTAATCCGTGATGGATACGATCTTGCCGCGCACGCGGCTGCCTTCCGGGAACTTGTCCTCGATGCCCTTCCAGGGATGTTCCGTGAGCTGCTTGAGGCCCAGGGAAATACGTTCCTTGTTTTCGTTGAAATCGATGACCTTAACCTTGACCCTGTCCCCGAGTGCGACGATCTCGGAGGGATGGTTAACGCGGCCCCACGACATGTCCGTGATGTGAAGCAGGCCGTCAACGCCGCCCAGGTCGATGAACGCGCCGAAATCCGTGATGTTCTTGACCGTACCTTCGCGGATCTGGCCTTTTTCGAGTTCAGCGAGGATCTTCTCGCGCTGCTGGTTGCGGTCCTCTTCGAGTATGACGCGGCGGGAAACCACGATGTTCCTGCGCGCCTTGTTCACCTTGATAACGCGGAACTTGAACGTCTTGCCGAGCAGGGAGTCCATGTCCGGGATCTGTCGCAAGTCGATTTGCGAACCGGGCAAAAACGCGTCCACGCCGAACAAATCCACGACCACGCCGCCCTTGATCCTGCGCAGAATTTTTCCTTCAACGGTTTCCTGGTTCTCGTACGCAAGGTAAATTCTGTCCCACACCCGGAGAAAGTCCGCGCGTGACTTCGACAGGATAAGCTGGCCTTCCGCGTCTTCGACCTGCTCCAGGAACACTTCTATTTCATCGCCGACCTTATATTGCGCCACGTCCTTGAATTCTTGAAGGGGTATGATGCCTTCCGATTTGAAATTGACATCAACGAAAACTTCCTTGTCGGTGATCTTGAGGATCTTGCCTTTTACTACTTTTCCCTCTTCGATGCCTTCCAAAGATTCCTTGTACCGTTCCAGGGTGTTCTGGACCTCATCGGCCCGGTAGTAGCTTTCCTCAAAGTCGGACAGATCGACGCTGTTTCCGCTTGCGTCAACCGCTGACGCGGGAATGGATTTGGTCGCTGCCTGTTTTTTCACCTTGACTGCAGACGCTGACATAAAGACTCCTGACAACACAACACAAAACTAAAAAAGAAGTTTGGTTAAGGTTGAGGTTTGGGTTAAGGTTAAAATTAGAATTAGTGTATCTGTTAAAGAATCAAAAAACTATCTACAGAAAATCATTTCTTACGCACTGCCAAATCAACTATAAACTGTACCTGCTGGTCCAAGGTCATATGCGTCGTGTCGAGCTCGATCGCGTCTTTGGCCTTGACAAGCGGGCTGTTTTCCCTGGTCGAGTCCTTGTGATCCCGCGTCTTGATGTCTTCGATAAGCTCGTCAATGTTTTTTGTAACGCCGATCTTTTCAAAGTCCTTTTGCCGCCGCCTCGCCCGCTCCTCCACCGAGGCCACAACGAAGAACTTGAGCCCGGCATCGGGAAATACCACGGTGCCGATGTCCCTGCCTTCGCATACCGTGTCGCGCGAGCGCCCGATTTTCCGCTGCAGATCCACGAGCACTTCGCGAACGATGGGCACGGTGCAGTAATCCGAAACGTTCTTCGTCACCTCGTCGCCGCGCACCGCGTCGCTCACATCTTCTTTGTCAAGCCACACCCGCATGTCCGGCGGCGCGCCGGTGAACGTGATGTCCGTGGTCGCAAGCATTGTCGCGATCCCCGCCTCGTCATGCCGGTCGAGTCCTGCCCGCAGACATTTCAAGGTGATCGCCCGGTACATGGCGCCGGTGTCCAGATGAAGGATGCCCAGCCGCGCAGCGACCCGCTTTGCCGTCGAACTTTTTCCCGAGCCCGCAGGCCCGTCAATCGCAATGATCATGCTGCTGGAATCCCGCGAACAGCGGGACATGGCCTTTCCGGACAATTTTTAAAAATACGTCTTACCTCTATAGTGAAGCAATAAATCGGGAAAGGATTTGGATTGGGCGGTTGAAGCAAGGCTTAAACTATTTTGCTCTAATGTCACCCGCTTACCTCGCTCTTCCCCTTGCCGCAGCCATTATTTATACATTCGCGGCGATGCTGTTCAAAAAGGTCCTGGAGCACGGGGCGAATCTCTGGTACATCAACTTCCTCTCGAATGTCGTCACGTGCTTATTCACCGTTCCCCTGTTCATTTTCGGGAATCATCACGGCGGAAGCGCCACAGGGCTCGTTCCGCCTCTGATAATCAGCGGATTTTTCATTGCAGGACAGGCGTTCTCCCTTCTGGCTTTGAAATGCGGCGATGTCTCGGTCGCGACGCCGCTTCTGGGCACCAAGGTCCTTATGGTGGCGCTGGGAACCGTTTTGTTGCTCCACATTCCCGTGCCTTTGCTCTGGTGGATAGCAGCAACGTTCGCTGTTCTGGCCCTGCTGCTGTTGCGCGCCAAAGACGAGAAGAGCAAATGTGATTTCCTGCCGACTGTTGCGTACTCCCTCCTGTGCGCTCTGTGCTTTGCAATAAGCGACGTCTATCTGCAAAAATGGTCACCAGCCTATGGGCCCGATCGCCTGGTTTTCATGGTTTTTGTCATTGTCGCGATATTTTCAATCGGCTTCATTCCCTTTTTCCGCAAGTCAAGACTGCTCTTCGCTCCTCCTGTTTCAAAATGGCTTTTTCTGAGCATCGTTTTTATCGCAATCCAGGCCATTCTCGTGGCTGTGGCGCTCTCCAGGTTCGGCAATGCGACGGCCGTCAACATTGCGTTCGCCTCGCGCGGCATGTGGAGCGTTGTTCTTACCTGGTTTCTGGGGAGTTTTATCGGAAATCAAGAACATCTTCTGGGCAAACGCATGTTCGTTCAACGGCTTTTCGGCTCTGCGCTCATCCTGCTGGCGATTTTCCTCGTGATGCTGAAGAACTGATTTCCTGGCCCTCTCTATTTACCCAAATTACTATGGCACACAATTTTATTTCCTTGATAATTCAATAAGTTACATCTTTAGACTACTTTTTATTCTGCTTCAGCCGTGATATTTCATTATATTATTCACCATAAGCATCATGAAAAAAAATTGCCTCAGTACACCTATTTTCATCTTTGACGATCATGTCGATTATCTGCAGGAATGGTATCATTATGCCAGGAAGTTCGGACTGACCCAGTGTGAGTTTCTTGAAAAGGCAGGGATCAAGGCCAAGGCCTTCCTGTCAGATATACTGGGGAGGCGGAAAAAAATAGGCAAACGTCATATCGCGGGCTTTATCGAAGCCCTTGAATTGAAAGGCGATGCGCGCGAGTACTTCACGCTTCTGGTGCGCAAGGAATTGAGCAAGAGACCCGAGGACAGGCGGGCGATCATTCCGGAGCTGGCAGCCATCCGAAAACGGAACCTGTCGACCGTGCTCGAAAACCGGACCCTGGAATATTTCGCGTCGTGGAGGTACCCGGTAATCCGGGAATTCATCCTGTGGAAAGGTGAAGCCACCACTCCTGCGGAAATCGCGGACTCCCTTGTCAATCTGAGGCTTTCTGCCCACGAGGTGGAACAGGCTCTTGACAAACTGACCAAATGGGGCTTGATCTCCTTCGACCGCGAGACCGGCGCCGTAGGGCCCGCGGATACGGGCACGGTCACGTACTCGGCCATGCCGCATCCTGTGGTAAACGACGTCAAACGCACCCTGATCGAGGCGTCGATCAATGCCATGGAGGATTTGCCGCGCGACCGGCGCCACATTTCGATGGCCATCAAGGGAACAAGCGAAAAATCGTACCAGGACCTGTGCCGTAAAATCGACGCATTACGAGATAGCTTTCTCTCACAGCAAGAGGATAAGGATTCCGTGGACAGGATTATTTCATTGAATATCCAGGCATTCCCGGTCATGGACATCGACCGCAGGGCGAACACCGGGGAGGAAAACCGATCATGAAACGAATCGTGTCCCTCGTGTGCGCGATCCTTGCAGCTCTGGCAATCCCCTGCCTGGTTTCACAATGCTCGCGCCAGGTCGCGGGATCCGGGGGCACCGATTACCCGAACACAAGGACCCTGGCTGGGGTTGTGAACAACGGTTCGGGCGCTGCCGTGCCCGGTGCGCGTGTTTACCTTGTGGAAAATCAAGGATGGCTCGGCGATGTTGTCGACGGCGTTTCCGTCGTCCTCGACAGCGCCACGAGCGACGCGGCCGGGCAATTCTCCGTTGCCCTGCCGCAGCGCAAAAGCTGGAATGTCCAGATCGATAGCCGGCTTGGCGGCATTCTGGCGAGAGACTACGGCGACACGTACGATACGCTCGACACGACACGAAGGAGCTTCGGCATTCTTCCCTACGCATCGGTCTCGGGCACAGTCGCGGCGGACTCGGGACCCGCGCCCCGTGACCTGCGATTCGGCGGCAGCGCCTATGTCGCCCCTGTCAACGCGGACAGAACATATTCCCTGGCAACGATGGCGCCTGGAGACTATACGGTCGTCACCGAAACCGGCGCAGCCGGAAATCTTCAACCCGCGTTGGCCGCATCGCTGACCGCTGTTGACGGCACGTCCCGGACCGGTCTGGATTTTTCCGCTTCCGAAACAGAGATACTCGTCGACGATTTTTCGATCGGCCAACAACAGACAAACCTCGGCCGCCTGATTGGCGGCGGCTGGTGGTTTACGGCAAACGATTCCCCTGATGGCGGAAATTCCTCGAATTCCTTTACCCTTGTTTCCGGGCCGGGAACTTACGACGGGCAAAGCATGCTTGCCGAGTTTGCACTCGGCGCTACGTCGGGTGGCCCATGGGCCATTTTGGGGTTCTTTGTCGGCGACGGCGACAAGACAATCACGTATGATTTCTCGGGCGTGAAGTCCCTCTCATTCTGGGCGAGGGGCCGGGGCAAGGTCGACGTGCGGTTCTACACCCGCCTCCTGGACACGCTCAGGGGAAACCAGCAAACTCAATTCTCTTATGTCATTCCCGTGCCCGCGGTGTGGACCCATGTGACGATCCCGGTCGATTCATTGAGAATTCCGCCGGACTGCGTGGCATACCGGCAGGGATATACCTGGAAGCAGGTCGCAGGGAGCATGCAGGCAATAGATTTCATTGCGGAATACCCTGATAACAATCCCGGTGACACCGTCGTGTTATGGCTCGACAACATTTCGCTTGAGGGGATCGACTTGGCAACGTTGGCGCATTGACAGGGCCTTGGGGTATTTTTCTAAAGCTTTTCGAATAGATATCGGTATATTATTCATGTCTAAAAAGAGATGTCATAAGAATTTGCAGCGAATGCCACATGTATCGGACAAGTTATGAGATCAACCTTTCCACCCCTTGAATGAAAGAGGTACCTTCGATGACGATGCGAAGCATTATTTCCGGTGTTCGTCGGTTCACCTATTGTTCCTATCCGCTTCTTGCCGTGCTGGTCGGCGCGGTTTCTCTTTTGACGATCAGCTGCAACTCCAAGAATCCGGTTGCGCCCGCGGCCACGGCAATGACGCTGGTGTCCCCCCTCGGCGGTACAAGCTATTCGTTTACAGATACTATCATCGTCAAATGGACCGCGAATCCGGATTCTCTCGGCAACCAGATCCTGCAATCATTCACGCGGGAGTACAGTCTGGATTCGGGAAAGACCTGGATCAAGATGACCGCCAATCCCGCATCCTTCATCGATCCCGGCAACGACACGTATCAGCAGACATGGATCGGCTTTGACTCTACGCAGGTTGACCCGGTCACCTATTCGCCTTTGACCAAGAATGACTTTCTCAATAGAGGCGTCCTGGCGCACGTAATTTCGTATCCGCCAAAATTGATTACGCGGCAATCGGGCTTTATTTTCTTTCACAATTGAGCGGGGCTAAATGTTCTTGTGAGTTAATTACCCTTTGCAGGTGTGATTATACATATTATCGCCAATCCTAAACAGTAATTGGACGGAATTCAGGCGTCATGTTCATTCCCGTTTAGGCTTTGATTACATGATGCGTACGCATCAATTGGAGCTTACTTTCGATCGTCATGAAGTCAGCTCTTGGCAGAAAAGTCATTCAACCGGATCCTTTTTCGGATGCAATTACATCATTCACCCTAATCCAGTACAAGGCTTGAACTTCATTAGAAACCTTGGGTCCAGAAGCACTCGTATCGCCCGTGAGGTTTTTTTGTAAATATTTTAGGCAAAGGCTCGATAAGTTCCTTATATTCCTTTAGGAGGGAATTCGTATCAAATCGTCCATGGTAAAAACACGCACAATTTAATCGTTTTAACGACATGGTTTACTATTTTCCGAAGGGGGGAAGGTTATGAAGGTTCTCGCATCAATCCTTTTAATCGTCATTCTTTTTGTGTCGTCACAGGCACAATGGGCTAATCCCTCGCCGGTGAGAGGGCAGTTCGGACAAATGACAAGCGCGAAATTGAATTCAATACCGGACTTTGTCCTTCCGGCGATTTATAGCGACCGGACCGCGCATCCGCTGCCCGCGGTGGTCAACCACGAAACCGACGCGGTGGCCAAGCCCTATATGCCGCCTGTCAACTGGTGCATCGACGGCTGGTGCTGCTCAAACGCCAGCGGCACATCCTTCAGCTATGATTATGCCGTCCAGACGTATTACAAAATCACCTCGGCATCGGCAGGTTCGAGTCCGCTCATGACATACAACTACACGTACCATTTCATGAACAGCGCCAATCAGAGCACGGGTGGAGACGGCTGGATGTATGTCGAATCATTCGATATTCTCAAGGCAACGGGCGGCTTGACAAGTACCGACTTCGGCGGCTTCGACGGCGCCGTTGACCAGACCAATGCCTGGTCGAGCGGATACGACAAGTACTATCGCGCTATGAAGCTGCGAGTCAATGAGTATTACAAAATCGATCCGGGTACGACTGCCGGCGATAACATGATCAAGCAGGTTGTTTATGACTACGCAGACGGTTCCCCTGCCGGAGCCATCCTTTCGTTTCAGGCAAATAGCGAATCAATGCCCACATCGACGGTAAGCGGAAGAAAAGTTTTGACGGGATTGGGCGGCGGCGGCGGACACGCGCTTTCCATTTGCGGATACGATGACAATTTCAACGGCGGGTCCTGGCTCTGCCAGGCTCATTGGGGAACCGGCGATTATTGGCTCCCCTACTCCATGTTGCATTCCGGAGCTCCGTGGTACAATAATCCGAGCGGCAACAATCATGTCATGTTCTGTAGGATCAAGAAGGATTACACCCCGAAGTTCACGTTCAAAGTTACGGTCACCGAAAGCCAACGCAACCAGATATGTCTCATGGTCGGTGCGGCGAATTCTACCACCGCAACCCAGCCGTCGGTATCCAAGGATTTCGGCAATGCCTTTAATTACGGCGGCGGATCGATCCCTATGTGCGGATCAGGCAAAAGCTCCACTATGGAAATTGGATTCGACCTGACCGATTTTGCGTCCGTTGTTTCCGGCGGCCAGGGAACGTTTTTCCTGAAAGTCCTGTCAAAGGGCGGCAGCGGACAAGTCAACAGCCTTGCGCTTGAGGATTATAACGGCGCGTCGGTACGGGAAATTGCGTGTTCGCAGACCAATGTGAATATAACCAGTTCAACGGTTCTGAGCGTACCTTGGACAGGATCCGTCAGCACCGAGATCGAGCAGCAAAAGACTCTGGCATCGCATCAGGGAAACGGCTTGAGCGCGACGATGAGTCCGTCCTCAAAAACCGTTCAGTTCAGCTTTCCCGGCAACGCGATGCGCTCCGCGACCCTCCAGATCAAGAACGTGAGCGGACGCACGGTCTTGACAAAAGCATGCCAAAGCGCCGGAACAGCCTCGTGGGACATGAAAGATTATTTCGGCCGCAGCGTGAGCAGCGGCACGTATATTGCATCCGTAAACGCAACCGGAGTCGACGGCGCAGTCCGGGAGCTTTCGACAAAGGTTCTGGTCAAGTAATGATATTGTGTTCCCTGTTGAGTTTCTTATTATCGAAAGCCAGCGGGGAAAATCACTTCGACGTATTCATCAAATGTGGGGATGCAACGTAACGCATCCCTGCATTTTCCATTTAAAGGAGTGGTCCATGATCCGCGTTCTCAAAGCCCTTTGCGTTGTGTGTTGCGCTGCGTTTCTCGTTTCGGCGCAGACGCCCAGGAAACAGTTCGAGCAGTTGACAACAGCGAGATTGGCCCTGATTCCGGATTTCGTGCTTCCGGACATTTACAAGGACCGGACCGCGCATCCCTTGCCCGCATCGGTCGACAACTCCAAGCTCAAATGTTTTCCGCCTTACAATTGGAGCATTGACGGCTGGTGCTGCGCAAACGCCGTGGGCGCCTCGTACTGCTACAATTATGAAGTTTGTAACTTACAGGACACGGCAAACGGCGGGTCCTCACCCAAATACACGTATGAATACACCTATCATATGCTCGATGGCGGGAACCAGGCAACCGGTGGCGACGGATGGATGTTTCTCGATGTCTTCGAACAGGCCAAGAAGACCGGCATCATGACAAGTACTGATTTTGGCGGTTTCGAATGGGGAAACGGGTTTGCCGGCTGGGCAAGCGGCTACGACAAATACTACCGCGCCATGAAGGTCAGGGCGCAGGAATATTACAAGATCGATGTCAGCCTCGCCGGGAGTGACGAATTAGTCAAGCAATACATTTATGATCACGGCGATCAATCCGCCCATGGCGGGCTCATGGCAGTACAGGTCGACGATGGGACCTGGGCCACGGGTACGGTATCAGGTAAACGTGTTTTCACAAAGCTGGGCGGCGGCGGCGGTCATGCACTTACGGTTTGCGGCTACGACGACACGTTTGACGGCGGCGCGTACCTGCTCTGCGGCAACTGGGGCGAGGGTTTTTACTGGGCGCCGTATAGCTTATTCAAGAATGGCGCCGGTTGGTATCCTGACAACACGAGTGCCCCGTTTCTGAATAACAAATATTTCATGGGCGTGCGGATCAAAAAAGCCTATTCTCCAAAATTTACCTTTAAGGTCAGCCTGACGCACAATCAGCGAAACCAGCTGAGCATGCTCACCGGAGCGGCAAGCTCAACGACTGCCACGGCACCTTCCACAACCACGAATTATTACGCGTTAGTCAATTATACCGGCGGCTCTTTGCCCCTGTGCGGCGGCGGTCAGAGTTCGACGATCGAGCTCGGGCTTGACCTGACCGATTTTTCCTCCGTCCTGGTTAATGGCCAGGGCACGGTCTTCCTCCAGATTACATCCAAGGGCGGCACCGGACAGGTCAACAGCCTTTCGGTCATGGATTATACCGGGGCCACGGTGAAGGAAATTCCCTGTTCGCAAACCAACGTGGCGATTAACGGAACGATTACGATGAAGGTACCGTTGTCCCTTGCCGTGCCTGTGGAGCACATGGAAAGAGAAATGCAGATGCTGCATCAGGGCAACGGACTCTTCGCAAAATTCAATTCCGGTTTGCATAGCGTGCTATTCACGTTTGCCGGCGAGAACGTCCGCTCCGCTGTGCTGCAAATCAGGGACATAAACGGCCGCACGGTCTTAACAAAAGCGTGTTCCGGAGGTTCGTCCGCAACCTGGGACCTTAAAGACTTTGCGGGGCGGAAAGTCGGACCAGGCGCGTATGTTGCATCCGTAAACGTACCTGGAACAAGCGGGGCCTTTGGTAACCTTTCGACAAAGGTACTGGTCACGGACTGACGCCCAAAGCTCTCGACGACGACGAAAAAGCCTTGCCGAGTCTCTGCGACCCGACAGGGCTTTTTTTTTCGACGATATTGCAGTTGATTTCGGTATATTACTGAACCGTCAATCGCGAACCAGGTGAACCTACATATTCATTTCATGACAGATATTCTGCTCATCCAGGACCGTCCCGCGTTGTCCTGCATTCTCACGATGTAAATTCCCTTTGGAAGCGAAATAGGAATTGACGCCGCGGAACCGGTCAGCCGCGCAATCCGCTTTCCGCTGATCCCGTAGACATCCGCCAAAAGCGTGGGATGCGATCCTTTTTCAAAGCCTACGATTGTCAGCGCCCCGCCCGCATACAGCACCGAAATCGATTGGGCATGATTATGGAAAGACTTTGGCTGCTCCGTGCCAGCGACGTTTGTCGCGTTGTCCGCCCGAATTACCAGATTATCAAGAGAGCCCATGAACTGGCCGACCAGGCCGCTGTGGCTGAACCCGACAAGGATCCGGTCGATCGTCTTTCCCGCCAGCCAATTGCCGATTGGGCATTTGATGGTTGTCCATTGGTTCACCGTGCCACGTGCTACGGCAGGGCTCATGTTGAGCCCTGCCGTATCGGTCGCCGCAGTGCTGTGGAGGGTCGTGCCGTCTGTCATGACCAAGTCTATACCCGCATACCTGCTCAGGTCCGACGAAGGATTGATGGCATAAGAAAGCGTTGTACCCGTAACTACCGGGATGTCAACATCAACGGCCTTGAAAAATGCGGCTGCAGATCCGGTTGACGTTGTTTTCCCGCTATATTGCACGCAATGACTGCCGCTGAGTCCTGAGCCGCTGGCGACAATGCATGTCGGATTTCCGGTGCCCGCAGGGCCGGCCACATTTTGAAAGCCGCCGCTCACGGTATCGGACGTGCTGACCCAGGTCAATTGCGCGTCAACCGGTTCGAAGCTCGACCGGAAATAGATCGGTCCCATTGAATTTGGAATGGGAACACCGGGGGTTATTGCCATGGTCCCTTTGAGAACCTTGGTTGCCGCACCAACCAATCGAAGATAGAAATCCGAGGAAAGGTATACTCCGTCGATGCTCAACGTCTGGAAATACTGATTTGTCGGAACGTCAAAATAGTCTGCCGCTGCCTTAGTAATCGCCGTTCCCTCGTCGTATTCGTCGAACATGGCGACATACACGAACTTGATGCCGAGCGACTTGATATTGTTGAATTGCCGCCACATGAATTTTCCCTGGCGCCGCGGAAAATCGTTGGGAGCTCCCCCGTTCCAATTTGACCACGCAAAACCAGGGAACATCACCGGTTGATAGGCGATACCCTGCCCGTCGAGCTTCGCCTTGTCCGGAACCAGGTAGTTCGTCTTGTAATTGTCAACATCGGCGTCGGATTTGTACCGGCCGACGGTCCAGGGTGAAATCATGTCCATGGCGGCATAGACCTGGGCATAGCCGGGTTTTGCGTCACTGGTACCGGTGCGCCAGTTCGTGGGCACGCCGCCAATCACATAGCAGCCATGATTCTTGAACCAGGTGACCGCCGCAAGAGCGTCGGTTGCATTGTCGGAATAGCTTGTCAACCCGAACCCCCAGAAGCACACGACCGGCTTTCCGTTCTCGTAGGCGTACCGCGGCGACGAAGTAATCTTAAGGCCGTTCACAATCGTATTCTGCCAATCAGCTTCAAGGCCTGCCATATTGTCACCTATACCATCATACATGATGTAGAACATACGGTTGTATTTCTCCGCCGAATGCATCAGGTGTACGGCAACCGAATCGCTGTATGATTTGTAATTGCCGCTCGGCGTGAATCGCTGGAGCGCCACGCCGTCGATGCCGTTATCCTGCATCCATTTGCAATGCAGATCAGATGTCTCCTGTTTGTACGCGGAAAACAATTTTGCGGGACGGCCGTCGCCCAGTGCCGCGTAGCCGGTTTGGAAAAGATCGGCTGATGAGTATTCGACTATGTCCGGATACACCTCGAAGCTCTGATGTCCGGGCGACGGCTGTCCGCCGTTCCAATGAAACCATCCGCCCATGGGAGAATTGTCGCCCGAACACGCAAACCAGCCCTGATACCCGCAAATGATGGTGCTGTCCAGGGAGGGATGCGTTTGGCCGTAACACGGAACAATCGTCACCGCGCACAAAAATGAACAAAGGAGAATTGTTTTTGCTTTTGACATGTCAGTTAAACGGTAAAACGTCTTCATGGAGCTCCGCTTCCCTCTTGAAAAGTGACAGCCTGCCATGCGCAGGCTGTCGGTTGTCCCATCGATTCGATCACCGCAAAGGTATCAATTTATCAATACTTTTCCTGTCAATCTCTGTTGAGCGGTGCGGACCGTCACGAAATAGACCCCACTGCCGGTCATCTTCGGGTTGATTGCAAAGCAGGAATTTCCCTTGCCATTGAAGACTGCCACGGTCCTGCCGAGCGAGTTCCTGACGGTTGCCCGAAAATCGCCGGCAGCCGAAATGAAGATCCTGCCAAGACCGTACCGGACGACGTTCTGCACTTCACCCCGCAGGCCCATGCCACCGGACGGGGGGCCGGAAATGACGTTGGTTGGAACCGTCATCACGCCGAACGAATCCATGGGGAAATTTTGAAACCCGATGGATAAGGCCGGTGAACCGGCTTGCACCTGATAATTGCCCTTGGGACCATAGCCCGGCCACGTCTGGTTCACGTTGACAAACATTGGATCGCCCGTGGTTGAATGCACGTCAAGTCCGGCGGCGCGCCACGCAGATAACGAAACGCCTCCCGCTTCTGTGGATATACTTGAGACGCCGCTGGCGTACAAATTGGAATCGATCAGCTTAAAATGCGATTTGATGGTATCGGCAAGGAAGGTCGAGTTGGTAATACCGGTGAAAAAGTTGCACCAGTACGGCGAGCCGTTGGTACAAATGGTCCGGGTGATATAGTCGTTTGAGCCCCACCAAGGGTTGGTTATCGTCGTGTTGGCGCTATTGACAAGAATGTTGTTACAATACGTTTCATGCCTGCTCCATTGAAGTTTGAGGCCGCTGCCAAAAAGCAGGTTGTTGCGGAGAAGATAGTTTGACGACTGATCGTCAAGGTCCAGGCCGAACAACCCCTGCCGCACTTCCAAGCGGTTATTGTGAATGTCGGTCGTTTTCCAGGCATCGAGCTGTGTGGCCGACGTATCGTTTTGAAAATCCAGATTGCGATCGCGGCCCCAGGAGTTGAACGGACCATGATCCTCGGTTTCCAGCACCGTATTGTAAACCCAGTTGTAGGCAATATCATGGCCTCCGAACCGTCCTGTGTTTATGTTTATGGCGGCTCTCGGACAGTCATGGATGGTATTATGACGGATCGTGTCGCTTTCTGTAATACCCAAATTGACGCCGGACGTCTGTTTCTCGAATCTGCCGAGATGGTTCATCATGTTGTTAGCAACCGTTATGAAGGCCGGATAGGCATCGGAGCGCGGGCCGGGTGTATGGTCGGTGCACGCCGGTGAGCCGGACCAATTGGAGGGACAGCGCACGGAGCTGGTGTCGCCGATCAAATTGACGCATGAGGCTCCGCCATCGACAAACGTGTTGTTGTACACGAGATTGTAACGATTATACCCATCCATGAAAATGGCATTCCCACCCACTTGATCGAAGAAACAATTTTGGACCTTGATATTCTGGGCGTTCTGCGTGAACACCGCGCCGGTATGCGCGATGTGCCAATCGCTTCGGAGTATGTACATATACGGCTTGCTGAACAGGGTCCGATAGGTTTGCGTAAAAGTCAAGCCGTCAAAGGTGATGTCGTGCGCCGCAGCACTGGACGATGCTCCTATAATCCTGATCAGCTCGTCCTGCGACGCGAGCTCGATTTTGGCAGTCTTCAGATTCGTGCCTGCAGGAGGATAGAAATAGAGCTGGCCCGTGGATTTGCGGTAAAACCACTCGCCCGGAGCGTCCAATTCCTCAAAAATGTTTTCGACCATACGGTATGTCGGATGCATCGTGTTGCCGTTGTTGTTGTCGCCGGACCATACCGTCGTCAGCGTGTTGTCGGCGTTCTTCCCGGTTATGGTGTATGATTCGCCGCCCCACTGGTTCGGATGAAGCGCGCGGATGTATCCCGGGCCTTCCGCGGGATTTTTCCAGGTGGCGACCCGGGTGGTGCTGAAGCAGTTGGCGTCGTACCCGTCAAGAATAACCTTGGTGGAATCAAAATTCGGATACCGGGCCATGATCTGGCGCTTGCCGTTCAGGAAAAGCTGGTCCGCTTTGAGATTGAGTGCAATTGTCGTCACCATGATGTTGCCCGATGACACCGTCCAGGTGAGAGAATCCTGCAATTTGATGCCTCCGCTGATCACGGCTTTTTCACCGGAAAACGCGGTATATGTAATAGGATCCCCTGCTGCGCCGGAATTTGATGGGCCGAACAAAACCGGTGCATTCAGATAATACGTGCCTGCTCGAAAATAGACCGTGACCGGCGTATTGCCTGCCTTGAGCTGGTCGGCTTTGTCGCGGGCCGCTGCAAACGTTGCGAGCGGAGAAGTCATGGTCCCCGAGGCGGCATCATTGCCGGTTGGAGAGACGTAGAGTTCAGCGGCACGAGCGCCCCCCGTGCCGCACACGACAAACAACACTATCGCAAAAATACTTCGTGGACCCACGATTCCTCCTTGTGAAGATTGACCTTTTCTCTATTCGCTTTTCATGCCGGATCCTGCTACAAAGACTCCATACTCCTCATGCATCCCGGCGTTAACGCGGTACACATAGAAACCTGCGGGGAGCTGCCGGCCCGTGAGCATTTTGCCATTCCAAAAAAGTGATTGATCTCCGGTTTTTGCACATGACTTCTGCACCGCAAAAACGGTCTGTCCAGACACGGTGTGAATCGACAACTCGGCAGTCCCGGGGCTGAGAATACCGAAGTGAAACAGGAATCCAAGGCCAAAAGAAGTGACAAAACTCCTTTTAGTCAAAGAGGCGCTCTTCTTTTCAGACGGCGTGGTTCGCGTTGCGTGTGAAACGTGATAAAATTTTTCGGCATTTTTCCACAGGACCTTCTCGGCAATGCTGTCCGCTTTTGCCCCGAAATAGGAAACGATCAGCGATTGGTGAGGCGCATAATTTCCGCCGGTCATCAGGACGGGCCAGTTGCTCGCGTACACGAGGCGGTCCTGGCCGAAAATTTTGTAAAGCGTATCGAGCGCCGGCACATAATACGGGAGCGTAGTCGGGGCGGGCTTTTGAGCGGAAAGCACGAAAAGACTCGATATCTTGCAATAGACGTTCGGATACTGGGCGAGCGATTTGACGCCTGAAACCCACGACGCACCAGGCGCTTGTCCATTGACAGGTGCCTCAGCGCAATGATCCAGCATGATCGGCAAGCCGGGAACATTTTCCGCAATTGCTTTGGCATCATCGAGGGTGATGTCACTTTCCGGTGACAGAAGAACGTCGAGCACAAGACCGGAATCTTTCAGAGCCTTAAAATCGCTGATCATTGCCGCGGATAGATTGTTGCGGTGTATTTCCTGCGTGCGCAGACGGAAACCAAGGAATTTCTTGTTCTTTGAAAACCGGTTCAGCAAAGAATCGTAGTTGGCGTCGCCCGGCTTGAGGTTTCCCACAAGTCCCTCGAAAAAGGGATCGTTTTGGATCCTGTCAAGAACCCATTGATTGTCTTCGGGCCAGTCGCTGCACTCTATGGCAATGGCGCTCGTCGTCCCGGTCGGGATGGCCACAGCTTCCACCGTATCAGGAAGCACGGTCTTATAGTAGGGTTGGTTCTTTTGGTCGGGTGTCGGCCACGGCACGCCGCCCGGACGATATGGATCGTAAAGATGAACGTGCGCATCGACGATGCGTGCCGGAGCCAGAAGCCATGAAACCGCATTCTTCTGCATCTTGACATATTCGGTGTTTCTCAGTGCCGCCAGCGTATGGCCCGGGGCAAGATAACAGACTTTTCCCGCGCCATAGGGAAAAGACCATCCCGCGATGGCGGTTGTTCCCCGCTGCACGCCATTATCGTCTTGAAAGGTCAAACCGTTCGTATTGACGCTTATCGCAAGAATATGGGAAGAGTCGCCATAATAGACCGGATAATGTTGTTCATCGGTGACCGTGAAGTTGCCTACCCCCGTTGTGATCGGCGAGTTCGCATTGGTACTATGGACGTCGAATTGCCGGAGCACCGGGTGGCCGGCGTAAACACCCCCGAGAACCGCCTTGACTGAATCGTTTGTCAAGGCGAGATGGGAGCTCTCGTGATAAAACAGGATCGAGCCGCCGTTTTCCGCGAAGCGTTTGATCGCGGTGCCTTGTGCGGCTGTCATCCAGAACGAGTTGTCGGGGTTCATGCCGTCTTTAAAGAGGATCAGCAACCGATAGCCATTGAGATTTGTCGCGTTCAATTGAGCCGTGTCGGTCGTGAAATCAATCGAAATTCCGGCTTCGGTAACGAGGGTCTGGGTCAGAGCGGTCCGAATGGTGTCGGGACTGTGATGGGAATCCCCGATCAGCGCCAGCGCGATCGATTTTGCATGTCCGGAAAACGGCAGAAGAGAACAAAGCACCGAAAGTGTCAACACTGACGGGCTTGGCAGGAACTTGTTCACAAAGCACGCTTTTTGTTTCGATTTCACGACCCGCTCCCCTGTGTATCTGCTTTTCATGCGACTCCTCACTGGATGAGTACGGCCAGCTCCGAAACCTGACCCGCGGAACAGATCGCTCTGATTGTGTACAAACCGGGAGCGATCGATCGATGATTCCAGACAAGGCTTCCGGTTGACGCAGTTCCGGAATTGGCAGAATAGCGCCGCACCAGCAAACCTCGGCTGTTGAAAATCGACACCGATGCACGTGCATATGCGCCGGTCGTCAAGATTTCGGTCCTTGATGGATACGATATCAATTTCAATCCGGATGCGGCCAACCCAGACGACCTCAAAACGGATACGGCGCTGGGCCGGCTTGAAACCAACTCGATGCCCGTGCCGCCGGTGCTGAGGTTGCGGCTGTATTTCCGGTCAGTGGCATTGTTCCAGTGCTCATGGACGCCGAGACTTGTCAAACGCGTGCCTGCCCCGTCGGGGCAATAGACCGTTCCCGAGGGAGGATTGTCGGCTTTGGATGCTTCGTGCAAATAGTTGTCGACATTGCCATCGACATTGATGAATGTTGCGGCTTCGGAACGCATGAAATCAAGCGCCACCGATTCCAGCGCCACGCCATCCTGTGAAGAGAAAATGCTGCAGGGCCAGCTTCCGTTGAACGGCGGATTCTTGAATTTGTACTGCGGGTTTAGGGCAGTGCTTTGGTCGACGGCCACATAGAGTCCGTCAAGAAGGAAGAGCAGGGTTTTTTCGCCCAAATGGCGGTGCCCCATTAAATCGACAATAGTATTATAGGTACCCATTGCCCGCCCTTTAAAAGTCCATTCCGCGCCCCATGAATAGTCTTTGACAGCGCAAAACGGGTGGACTCCGGCGGCCTTGGGTGCTGACAAATAGGGAGCGCCATCGCGCGAAGCGCACAATGAACCATAATGATTTTTAGCGCAAAAGGTAACTCCCGCAAGGTTATGGGCCCTAAAGCTTCCAAGATTGATAACATAATCGGCCCTCGTAACGCATGTCGGTAAATAGGTCGGGTTGCCGCCGCCGATCTCGGCGATGTTTGGATCCGAAGTAAGGTTCACGGACCAATGAACGGTAAAGCTGGTGTCCCGGACATATCCCACGCAACCGCCGCTTGCCGCCCAGGCGACAAAGTGAACGCTGGGAAACTCCGCGTGACAGGAATCGTATATGGTTTTGGGAATAAATCGGGTCGCGTCATAGAACGTAATAAGAGAATCTGGAACGCCTGCCTGCTTGACCAATTGACGAACGAGCGCACGAACCAACTGCGGAGCGGCATATTGGTTGTTCCCGTAGGTGGAATCGTTTTTGAAGTTATTGTCCGAGTTTTGATTGCAATTGAGTTTGACCGCAATCCGTTCTCCCCGAGCGTATCCGACGTTTCCCTTGCCATGACGGGCGTTGTAATACGCAAAGATCGCTTTCCAGGCAAGAGAATCGGAGTTCTCGCCGGATAACCACTGTACCGAATTTGAGAGCATGGTTTCCACAGCGCCCGCATTCGTATTGCTCCCCTGCCACCAATAGCCGCTGCCGGTCCAAGTTGCCGCATGGCTGTCATACGCCCACGTTACTCTGCCTGGATGAATGCCGCGGGCGGTTCCCATCGGGGTATTTGCCGGATCGCTCGGCACAAACGCTGCATAGGAACCGGACATAATGACAAATGCAAGAAAGCAGAACAGCTTGGAAACGATCCGTGTGCGGTTATGGCCGGACGGTGATTTCTTATAGTGCATGGTTCCTCACGATTAGGGTTTTCTCGTTCATCCGGCCGGCCTGCATTTCTGTGCCGCTATTTCCCATTCACCAGAACGACCGGACACGAAATTTCCGATCGATTCTCCCCGCTTGCGCCAGCGATTGAAACTTTTACGACAAAAACACCAGCGCCGATTTCATGTGAAGGACAGGTGAAAATGTTATCTCCTTTATGCAAAGAGGCGCTTGCGCTGCTTTGAACCAGGCGTCCGGAAGAATTGTAAATCGAAACTTGGGCCAGGTTGTTTTGGCTTTGCGTGCCATAGTGAATGACCAAAGCGTGGCGGGATTGGAGAATTGACAAGTTATCATTTGGTTTTGAGATTTGAGCCGGCTTATTGACTATTGCGACCGGTAGGGTATCCGGCATGCCGTAGTTGTGTTGACCCCACGTTACGGTAAACGTGGACGGGGCATCGTTTTTGAATGCGAGCTGTCGTGCTATCCGGTTAATCAGTTGGCAGGAGTCGATGTTCGCCGACCCCTTTGCGCCGCCATTGATCCAGAGAGCGGTCAGCGCCGGATGGTCGATGATGTTGTTTCTCATGGTAATGGTTTCCAGGTCACTGCCCACGACCATGCCGTAGAATTGTGCGTCTTTGATCGTGTTGTTGGAAATGATCGTATTAACCAGTTTGCCGCCCGGCATGCCGTTGACGCATATGCCTGCGTTATTGCGGGAGCCGCCGGCCCGTACGATGACGTTGCCGGTGATCACCGAGGAGTCCAGGTTGTTGCCGTCCGAGCCGTAAATGCCGATGAACAGGCCCGCTTCTTTCACATCATCGAGGAGCAGGTTATTTTCGGCGCGCACATTTCTGCCGCCTGCGATGCGCAGGCCGTTGGCCCACCACATGGCGACCGTGGTGTTATTTCGCAAGATGGCCCCGTTGACTTCTTGCGATTCCGAGACGGAGTAAACCGTTGCGCCGTCGTCACCGCATCCACGCGTAAAGTTATTTTGCGCCAGAAGGTTGGTTCCTACCCCACCGCCGCCGGTACCGTTGTTCATATTAAGACCGTCGCCCCAGCAAATCGATGAGCGGCTGTTCTGGAGCGTGACGTTTGTCCCGCAGCACCAGAACCCGGCCCAACATCCATGAATAGCCCAGACACGGTCAACGACGTAGTTCGAGCCGTTCGTATTGACGCCACCCATTCCCTGATCGCGCTGCACAGTCACGGCGTCGACGCAAAGATCCTGAAAGCTGGTCGAATTCGACTGGATCTGGCCATTGGTGAAGTATAGTGTGGAATACCACATTCCGGCACCTATGACCGTGTTGCCGTTAGGGCTCCAATTGGTCATATAGTATATACCGGGAGGAACCCACACTGACTTGCCCTGTGATTTTGCAGCATTGCAGCATGAATTGAAAGCATTGTTGACATTCGCAGTTCCGGTCCCGGGGGCGCCGTAATCCGCGACCGATAGTGAATTGGCAGGTCGCGCCTTGGGAGCCGTAGATTCCAGATCAATACAGTCGATGTAGTAATACTGCGCAGTGTTCGCGGCGTCTTTCTTGAGCATGATCGTATCCCCCACTTTAAGAGCTGCGCCAGTGATAAAGGTGCGGGATTCGTCATAAAAGACATGCGGACCGCCCGTGGACGGCGTCTGGCTCATGCCGTTGGCATTGCCGTTATTGCCTTCGTAAACCCAGGTTTGTCGTGACGTAAGGGGTATTGCCTGGCGCAGAACCCCATTGACATACAGGTCCAGCGTGGCGTCGATGCCGCCGCCAGCGGGTGCGTCCGGGATGCACTCGCGAATATTGATCGTGTTGTCGCTATCAACAGGATTGACCCAGGATACTGACTGCCCGGCAGCGGTGAGCTGGACAAAGGCCCTGCCCGACGCCTCAAGCTCCGGGCTCGATACGGCATTGGCAGGTATGGTTTGCAGCTTGCGAATAGTCGCCCCGCCGCCAAGCGTCCCGGCTTCGCCTTCTATGACCGTGAACGGGGTTGTCGCTCCGACGGTTGCGGCATTCACGGCCATGGGCGTTGTTACGGTGACAAGACCGAAGCACAAGGCCGCCAACAGTATCGCGGGCGGTCTGCGCAAGCCGCCAATTGATTTGCTATAATTATGCTTTGTATTCATGGTCAAGAACCCCCCTATTTTGAGGTTATGCGTTTAAGCTCCGATTTCGTTTACTTACCGTTTTCCCAAATGGCATCAGTATCGTTTGTCCATGTTTCGTGACCCGAACCATGGACAAACGATACAAACAGGTTATCTTCCTTGGATCGGGCTCAACCGAACGATATGCACGCCGCCGGCTGAAACCCCGACGTCTTTTCTCATGTCAACGATTTCTTTAGTAACGACAAGTTCCTTGATCAGCCTGCCGGCCAGGTCATAGACGACGAGTCTATATTCCTGTCCGCCGCCTTCACGTTTATTGATGAAACGGTTGCCTGCCACCTTCACGGTCCGCGACAATGCTGCCGGGGTAAGGTTCATCGCAGACTGTCTGACCGATACCGGTGGCGCCTTGCCCTGCCCTACTCCCAGACTAAGCGAGCCCATTGTCTTGACGGACCAGTTCGCGGTCCCGGTCAATGGGGCAAACGTGTAACCGGCCAGATTTTTCGCAGTACGTTCCATGACGTAGATCCCGCCGCTGACCGTGGCAAACGAGACCACGGCGCTCGATGACGTCTGGACCACGCTGTTGTCGGACGTTCTTCTCACCTGGACCTGCTGCGTTCCCCACGGGTTGTAAACCGAAGCCTTATTGCCTGCAAGGCTCTTTATGCCGATATATTTGATCTCCCCTCCCTCTTTTTCCGAGCTTACCAGAAATGCTCCTTTAGCAAGTAACGTGAACTTACTGACAAATGAAGCATCGCTGGGTAGTGCGCAAAACACCCTGATGGTGTCGTTATAACTCTGGAGGAGCGATTCGTTCATGTACAACTGTTGCAGGCCGGCGAAATCAAACGATTGAGCGCCGCCGGAACTTCCCAAGCCTCCGACGCCATTTGGGCGGCTCTGACTCATGGCCAGGAGCGTCTTGATGCCGTCAAAGGTACTTTCCAGCCCAAGCCTGGCCGAAGCGATGGCACAGGGCATGATTGGATTCTTGTAAGGAAACGGTCTGCTATTAAAAGTATTCAACGCAGTTTGATAATCGGGAGCCCCGATCCCGGTCACGCTGTAGGGCCAAAGTATTTCGCACGCGACATTCTCGAAATTGCTGGAAGCGACGTCAGGCGGGTCATAGGCGCGATAACGTGTGCCTCCATTGTAGGGCTCGGTCTTGAACGGAGTGAGGCTGTCGACGATGTTCTGCCATCGCGTTTGCAAAGCCGGGTCGAGATTCAACACCTTGGCGGACTGAATTGTCTGCGGGAACAGCGACCGCACCGCGGCCAGATCGGTTATCGCGTTTTTTACGCCCCAATAGGTTTCGTGAACATTGGAACTGGCCATGTAATATTGGTGGAGCGTGGGGTCAAACGATAACTTGGAGGAATAGAATTTCGCCGTTTCCCGCATAAAAGGATATGCCGTGTCGCGCAGAAAGGCCGTGTCCCCGGTATATGCGTACCGCATGAACATGTTCGTCGCGACTTCGGCGCTGGTCGAATATATCCTGTCCACATAGGTGCTAGACGTGGTCCACCGGGCGTTGCCGTCCCATCCCATTGTTTCGGGGGTCCACGCGCCGTCGATGGTGAAGCGTGACAGGGTAAATGATTTCAGCGTCGGAAGGTTTCTGAAGAACAGCCGGTAAAAACCGTCGATCTCGTCCGCGTGGTTTGATGCCAGCATGTAGTTGTAAACGTTGCGATTGTCCCAATACCAATAGCCGCCGCTCCAGATTATGCCCATGTCCGCATTATGTTTGTAGATGCCGTTGGTAAAATGAAAGGGGTAATTTCCATAGGCTCCGGCAGCGATGATGTAGCTGCAAAGGTCGTAGATGTTTTCACAATAGTCGGCGTCACCGGCACCATTGGAATACTGGACAAACGATTTGGTCCAATGGGAATGCCACCAGCTCGTAAAGGCATTCAGGGTGGCAACGTATCCCGCGGTTTTCACGGCAGCCAGGAGGCTTGCCGCCTGGGTCTTGGAATCATTTCCCGGGGCGTTTATCCGGCTTGCGCACGCTATCCATATCGTGTAGCTTGACGAAGGAACAATCGCCAGCCTGACCGTCCTTCCGTCAACGGCCTGGGTGGTGAAGGTCGCCCCGTCAACGGTCGCGGCCAGCGTGTACCCGAATTTGTTCGCGTCGGTCTGCCCACGGCTGATTCCCGCCACCGTCGGGTCCGCGTAAGAAGTAACGGTCTTCCAGGTGTTGATGTCCGGAACGTCGGACATCATGGAATTCCAACCGCCTCCGGAGGTCACTTGCGTACTGGGGTCCCACATTTTTATTTGAAACGTCGCAGTTTTGATTCCGGGCCTGGCATCTTCGACGTGAATGCCGAGAATCTCTGAATTCGGAGATCCCATTATCGTCACAATACGGTTGGTATCATAGCGGGTCGTGATAAAACCGTCGTACAGGGACAATGTCTGCTGAAACGTGGTGTAATTTGAATCAATTTTAGGGCTTGTCGTCAAATTTACCCAACCCTGGGAAAACGTGGTTTGCTGTGATGCATCCACCCCGGTGACCTGCATTGTAATGCCGCTGGTATTCCACACCATGGCGCCGACACGCCCATTGCCCACGAGCATGCCGCTTGCTGAATCGGTGATCGGTTTGTTGAATACGACGTTGTGTTTGGAAAGGTAATTTGCGTAGTCGACAGCAAGAACGCCATTGGTTTGATCAAAAGAATGAGTTGCGGAAAATCCAGGGACGGAAATGGCTACAATGGACAGAACTATCGTTCGGCACAAGTTCAAGCCAGTATCCTTTACCCAAATACTTGGCTTTTTGCCTGTATTCATCTTGAACCGCCTCCAGAATGGAACTATCGATATTTCAACTGGCCTATGAACAATTTACCCATTAATATTGCAAAAGCGGCCGGTGTTTAATCATTTAAATGAGTTTAGCAATATATTATTGAATAGATTCCAGGAATTGTAAACCGCTCTAGGCCGGCCATTGGAAAGCCGCCCCCGTTCCCCCGCAGGGGGACTAAGAAATTAGGGATGATTTGCAACACGAGCCGACATGCGGGTGCAGCTACAGCTTGGCTTTCACTGCGATTATTTGTAGTGGAGTGGATATTTTTCCGGGAATTCGATGGAATCAAGTTCCAAATCGATTTCGAGAGCCGGCCAAAACAGAAATTCCTCATGTTCCATTTTGACATTTAGGATGTCTGCAATCTTGGCATCCTTCGCCTAGTAATTCATCGAAACAAGCTTGTTTCTTCTGACGCTCTTTACATATCTTTCGCTGATCGAACCGGAGGAATCAAAACTGGCTATTCCCATACTGTCAATAATTTCCTCATTCATAATGAGCCCGACATTGGGATAGTAGTAATGATAGCGCTTTTCGTTCCCATAACCTACTGTTTGGAATTTGTAACACTGGAACGTTCCCAATAGCGTGCCGACCGGCTCCATCCCAAGAAATTGCCGAGTCAGCGGCTTTCGAATATTGCTTGCGCTGTCGACAAGAGTGTCGTAGGTCCATTCCTCTCCTATCTGGAAAGATGTTGGGACTAACAGGACCGGAGGATCTCTTAAGTTAACACCCGGTTGTAGCAGGGATTTCCATAACGCATGAATTCCACCAGGTGTGGATGCGTACAGGAACACTCCATCCGGTTCTTGCTCATAGTAGTCATACGAGACCGCGCCTTGCGCGCTATCTCTAAATTCAAACACCGGAAAGACGGTTAGCGTCGTGTATTTTGTCGCAATCGAGGAGTAGACATAATGGGAATCAATTGCTGTGTCATCAAGGGTCCACACGGATTCATATTTCCATGTATTGCCAACCTCAAGCGGATACGAAAAGGTATACGTCTTCTCCTGTTGAGGTTTGCTGACGCACCCCGCCAATACTGAAAGGGCCAGTATCAAACACATTCTGAAGCGCATTTCAGGTTCCTCTTCTAAAAGAGCATGACTTTCATAATAAGAAACTGCTATCAGGTATTTCGATTCGATAAGTCCGAGGCAATTTGCTGCATGCCGCTCTTAGTTGCCATTGTCATTTCCACAGCTCTAATTGCGTCTACAGCGGCGGAATTAATCCCGCCGCTATAGCCGGATCCTTCGCCGATCGGGTAGAGATTTTTCGTGTTGACCGATTCGAAATTCTTCTTGCGTTTTATTCGTATGGGCGAAGACGTCCTTGTTTCCGCGCCCATGAGTATGGCTTCGCCAGACACGAACAGCGGGTACTCTGCTTTCCAATTGGCAAAAGCCTCGCGAAACGTTTCACAGACAAACGCCGGAAATATTATGTCCATGGAAGAACCGAAGGCACCCATTTTGCAAGAATTTCTGTTTAACGTGTCGGATGATTTGCGGCGCAGGAAATCCAAGAGGTTCTGCGCAGGCGTTTTCCAGTGTGCGCCCCCCGCCTGAAAAGCTTTTCTCTCTATGTCCCTTTGGAACGCGACTCCGGAAAGCGGATGCCTGGATTTGTAATCCACTGTTTCCAGGGTTACGAGAATGGCGGAGTTTGAGAATTCTGAGTTCCTGGCCGAGTAGCTCATGCCATTGAGCGCAAGCATGCCCTCTTCGGACGACGCGTTTACAATTTCGCCGCCGGGACACATGCAGAAGGTGTAGGTGTGGCGTTTCGTTTTCCTGTTTGTAAATGACAAGGAATAGCTGGCTGCGCCCAGTCCGGGAAATGCGCGGTACTTCACGCCGTACCTCATCAGGTTGATGGTTTCCGCCGGATGCTCGATTCTAACGCCGACGGATACGGGTTTGGGTTCAAGGACGATGCCTTTTTCATGAAGCATTTCGAAGGTGTCGCGCGCCGAATTCCCGATGGCCATGTAAATATCCGACGTGAGGTATTCTTCGGAGCCGTTAATGACAACGCCCAAACAGGAGCCTTTGGAAAGGATGAGATCGGTCAATTTCGAGTTGTAGCGTATTTCGCCTCCTTGCGCAATAATATGGTCTCTTATGTTGGATGTAATTGTGCACAGCACGTCTGTTCCGATATGGGGCTTGAACGTATAGCGTATTGCCGGCGGAGCCCCGAACCGGATAAACGTGTCGAGCACCTTGTTTGCATATACGGAATTATTCGGCCTGGAAAAAAGCTTCCCGTCGGAATATAATCCCGCACCGCCTTCGCCGAACTGGATGTTGCTCTCCGGCGCAAGAATCCTGTCGTTAATAAATCTCTTTACGTCAACATGCCGTTCTTCAAGATTCTTGCCCCTTTCAAATATCAAGGGCATTTGTCCGTGCTCGACAAGCGAAAGCGCGGCGAACATTCCGGCAGGGCCGAACCCGATAATCACCGGACGCGGTCCCGGCTGCGCCTTTTTCGGTGTTGGAAACGGGTGTTCTTCGTACAGGACAAAGCTGTCTTTGTTTTCGTAAGAAGCGGAAACCCTGACGACCAGAGATACTTCGTAATAGAACTGATCTTTGTCGCTTGTTATAAGCGATTTGAAGAGGATTTTGACAATCAAGATCTCCGTCTCCGGGACAGAAAGCCTTTGGGCCGCGGCTTTTTTGTATTCTCCGGGCTCGTCTTTTTCAACGGGAATAAGCAGGCCGTCTACAATCAGGTTCTGGTGGATTGTACTCATGTCATTAAAAATAATTTGCCGGCAGGCCGTTCCATGACTCACTGAATACAATATTTGAGCATGCGCAGCCCCCCGCTATTCTATCTTTTATGAACTTATTTTGGGATTCGGCGACTGTTATTGTTGTGAAACGGTCTGACTGGAACTCACGGCCCGGGAGGTTCTGATATGTTCTCTATTTTCAAAAGCTTGGTAATGTGTCTGGTGTTTGCCGCTACAGGCGTGGATCCATTGCTTGCAGCCGATTCTCTTCGGGTCAGTCCGGCAAATCCAACGACATCAGACTCTATTGAACTAGGCATTGTTATTAGGAGTTGGACCTGCTGCAGCCATTTTCTTTGCGACCCTAATGCAGTTGCTCTTTCCAACGATTCCACAATTGTGATCAGCTATAGGGATTCAGAACCGCCTGTTTGTTCGGATACGTTTTGCGTCCCCAGACCAATACCGATTCTGACCTACAAAAGAGGCCCTTTACCGGCAGGAAGATATTCAGTTTATGCGCAATCTTTGCCGCAAGTCTGTACTGCCCAGAACTGCCCGCAGTTGGTCCCGGCCTTGCCCGCTTTGATAGGCAGGTTCACGGTCACGCAGGCCAGCGCCGTGCTGTTTAGGAACAAATCCATACCCCTTGAGGAAATCGGAAGAGCATCCGGATATACGCGGGTTTACAATATTCGCGGCGACATTGTGTCGACAAGCCCCTCAGGCGCGTCGAAACGCGCTCCGGGGGTGTATTTTATCAAGCCCGAAGGCCGCTCTTCTCCGTTCCCTTCGATACAATTGCTTCGCAATCACTCAGGGACCGGGGCGCCTTGAATATCTTCTTTGCCAACGAAGGCAAATCTTTGTTTTCCCCATTGACCAGGGCAGTCTTCTTCTTTCTGTTCCATCCCTGTACTTGCTTTTCCCTGTAAAAAGCATCGTCAACGCGGTCATATTCTTCATAGTATACCAATTTTACCGGACTGTACTTCTTTGTATGGTTAGCACCAAGACCGTTCTCATGCTCCCACAATCTTTTCTGCAAATCCTTTGTGCTTCCAGTGTAGTAGGACTCGTCGGAACATCTAAGGATATACATGAACGGCATATGGATTTTCCGTACTTTACGTTTCGATACGATTCATCGGGCACTTCGATACGTTCTCCTTCGGAGAACACTCAGTGACCGATCGATCGCTCCCCCGGAGGCTGAGAGCTATAGTGTATCGAAGCCACCGTCTCTCCGCCATTCCCTTCGATACGAATGCGTCGCATTCACTCAGGGTACGGCAGCTCCCGGTGGCTGAGTGTTTTGCGAAGCAAAATGTATCGAAGCCACGCTCACTCGGTCGTTTCGATACATCCCTCGCTTTGCTCGGAACACTCAACGACCGGTTCATTTCATTCGGTGGCTGAGTGGCCGCTCATAGCGCCTGTATCGAAGCCACCGTCAAATCACATGATCCCTGGGCAGAATCATCAGCTTTGGAATTCTCACGTGATCGGGTTGCGCAAGAATGTAGCGCACGGCCTCAACGATATCGCCGGTTACGAGCGGTTCATGGATTCTCATGCTGATGGAGGGGTGAACTTTCCAATCCTTGTGAAGTTCAGTCATGACCAAACCCGGCTCGATGCAGGATATCTTGATATTCGTTCCCGCAAGTTCCATGCGCAATGCCTCGGAAAGCGCCTCGAGCGCGTATTTGGTCCCCGCGTACGCGCCGGCCGTTGCGCGGACCTTGGTGCCCAGGATGCTTGAAATATTGATGATGTGTCCATAACCTTTAGCCTTGAACCGTTTCAAAAAACGATAGGACAACCTGAACGTGGATTCCACGTTCAGCCGGACCATGAATGACATTTTGTCAATATCAACATTCTCAATGCTGTCGCTCACCTGCACGCCGGCGCAATTAAACAGGATGTCGCATCTGCCGAATTTGTCGTACACATACTTGTCCAGCGAATCCAGAAACTCATGTGAGGTCAGGTCGCCCGCGACAACATCGACTCCTTCTGACCCCAGCTCGTCCATGCGTTCTTTCCGCCGGGCGGTCAGAACCAGCTTGTGGCCGTCGGCTTTCATTGCCACAGCGATCGCCCGGCCTATTCCGCTGCTTGCGCCCGTGATCAGACAGACCTTTTGTTTGTTTTTCATTGTGTTCCTTTAGGTATTGGAATCAAAATAATATACTAAAAAACAAGGGCGTTTCTTTTGTGAAGAAACGCCCCTGGTACTTTCGATTCTTGAGAACCGCTCCTACTGCGCGACCTCTGCCTTGGGCTTGTCGGCCTGGTGAAACTTGTCGTCCTCGCCTTTGACCACCACGGCCGGCGAATACATGTTTTCCATGATCAGGCATTTTTTGGGACAGGCTTCGACGCACGCGTTGCACGCGATACAGCGCAAACGGTTGATTTGCCAGTCCTTGGTCGCCTTGGTCACGATGATCGCCTGCGTGGGGCATTTCTTCTGGCAGATGCCGCACAAAATGCACTTGTCCATTTCAATGGATATGCTGCCGCGCGTGTTCTTGTACGAGGGACGCTTCTGGAAAGGATACAAACGCGTGGCCGGACGGGACAGCGCCCATTTCGCAACGACTTTTGCTATCGACATTTGTGCCATATTAACGCTCCGTACAGCTGATACAGGGATCGATGGTTAAAACAATCACGGGCACGTCCGCAAGCTCGCATCCGCCGAGCATCTTGACCAGCGGCGGAACATTGGCGAATGTGGGCGTGCGCACGCGGAAACGCTCGAGGTTCTTGGAGCCGTTTCCCTTGACATAATATATGACTTCGCCGCGGGGCTGTTCCACGCGCGCGAAATACTCGCCCGTGGGGTTGCCCGTGACCTTGACGTCGATGGGCCCTTCGGGAATTTTTGCGATTGCCTGGTAAATCATGTCGAACGACATGTAGAGTTCGCGGCAGCGGACCATGCACCGGCTGTAGCAGTCGCATCCGGTCTCAACGGCAGGTTCCCAATTGAGTTTGGGATATGCCGCATAGCCGAGCTTGCGCATATCCGACGAAACGCCGGAGCCGCGCAGTGTGGGCCCCACGGCGCCCAGCGCGATGGCGTCCTCTTTTGTCAGGATCCCTACGCCTTTTGTCCTGCGAATGACGGAGCTGTCTTTCTTGAAAACATCAGTCAGTTCCTGCGACTGTTTTTCGATCTTTTTGAGCTCGTCCTGCACGCGGTTGAGCGTCAGGTTCTCGATGTCGCGACGCACGCCGCCGATCTTGGCAGACCCGAAAATCACGCGGCCGCCGGTCGTTTCTTCTATGATGTCAAGCAACTTCTCGCGTACGCGCCACGAATGCATGAACAAACTTTCGAACCCGAAACCGTCCGCGAACAGGCCCAGCCACAACAGGTGGCTGTGAATACGGGACATCTCGCCCCAGATCGTACGGAGAAACAGGGCGCGCTCAGGCACGTCTATCTTCATCACGCCTTCGATCGCCTGGCAATACGACTGGCCGTGGATGAAGCTGCAAATGCCGCAGATACGTTCCGCGACATAGGTCATTTCGTAAAAGTCTTTTTTCTCGACGAGCTTTTCGAGCCCGCGATGGATAAACCCGATTGACGGTATCGCCTCAACGACCCGTTCGTCTTCCAGGACCAGATCGAGATGGATCGGTTCGGGAAGGACCGGATGCTGCGGACCGAACGGGATGACTGTTCTTGTTGCCATACGTTACTTCACCGGCGGTTGAGGTTGAGGTGCGAAGGGTGTCTTCATCGACAGCTTATAGAAATTTCCTTTGAAATCCAACGCCAGTCCGGTCACGTTGATGCCGAACAGGTCTTTCAGCTCGTTTTCATACGTAAAGGCCGCGAAATAGGCGGACGTAATGCTCGGCAGGACCGGATCTACTTTGGGAAGCACGACCCGCAGGTTGGTCACCTTGTAGTCTTTGTCGAAACTGTAGGTCAGCTCAAAGCTGTCTTTTGCAGCGCAGGTGATTGCCACGAGCCGGAAGCCCTGCTTGAAAAAGTCAGCGGATTTCTCCACAATTTGGCTTTTATCAACGGCGATAAGTGTTTGTTCCTCGACATGCACCATTATGCGCTCGCTTTCATGGCATGCAATGCCTCTGCTTTTTTCTCCAAAACGCCGAGCGCCGCGACAACGCCGTCGATAATGGATTCGGGACGCGCCGCGCAACCGGGAATGTAAATGTCGACCGGAATCACGGTGTCAACGCCGCCCTTGACATTGTAACATTCGCGGAATATCCCGCCGGTCGCGGCACAGATGCCGATCGCGGCAACGACCTTTGGATCAGGCATCTGGCTGTACAGGTTCTTTACGACATCGATGTTCTGCTCGTTGATGGAGCCCGTGATAAGGAGGACGTCCGCATGCTTTGGATTTCCGGTGTTGACAATGCCGAAACGCTCGATATCGTAGACCGGCGTCAGGCAGGCAAGCACCTCGATATCACAGCCATTGCAGCTTGATCCGTCGTAATGAAGGACCCACGGCGATTTCTTTAGAAAACTCATTGTTTATTCCTTGTTCACTTTACGACAAACGCCAGGACAATCAGGTTGGTGACACCCAGAACTCCTGCGACAATCCACGACGATTTTACGGTGAAATGCCATGTCAAGCGGGCATACGTGTTATCAATCAAAACCTCAAGAATATACGTGGCCGCGACAGCCAAAATTGCGATTACAGGGTTAAACGCAAAGAAAAGATACACAAAACCCAGAAGCAGGATGTTCTCGTACCAGTGCGCGATTTCGATCACAGCCAGCGTTGAACCGGAGAACTCGGTCGTTATGCCTTTGACCAGTTCCTGATGACCATGATGCGACGTGGACAAATCGAACGGCGACTTGCGCAGCTTTATGGTCAGGATGAACAGGAATCCGAGGAAAACGCCAGGAAGATAGTAAACCAGGGGCGTTGTGTGCGCCATGATGTCGCGAACGTGAAAGCTCTTGGTGACCATGAACATTCCCATGGCTGCCAGGATGAGCATCGGTTCGTAGGACATCATCTGGATCAGTTCGCGTTCCGCACCGATATTGGAATACGGGGAATTGGCCGAATACGCGCCGAGCACGAAGAAAACGCCTGCGACCGCCAAAGCAAAAATGGTAAGGAGCAAATCGCCGCCCGAGAAGAACAGAATGCCGGTGACAATGACAAATGAGAGAAAGCACAGCATGTAGAAATTCTGGAAATTGTTGACCGCTACGCCGCGTTTCGAAAAGAGCTTGAGCACGTCATAGAACGGCTGGAGAATGGGCGGCCCCATGCGGGACTGCATGCGCGCGGTAAGAATACGGTCGAACCCGGCGAGCAGTCCGCCGAGCAAAGGAGCGATCACGACCCAGGCAACGACCATCAATAGGGATTTCATCATAGTTTCACCACCGCGAACATGGCCACAAGGACGGCCAAAGTTGCACAAACGCTTGTTGTAGTCAATGAAGATTCCTTGAACAATGAGGACAGATAATAATTTCTCATAGTCGCCTCCTGGTTCCTTCCCAGGGCCCCGAGATACGTATTGGTCGTGCCCGTGTTTGCGCCGGCAAGATAGCGCTGCACAAGTATTGGCTTCTTTGGATATACGAGAAACGCCAGCGGCAGGAGCACCAGCAGACTGAGCATGATTGCCATGATGATGATATTGCCCTGCGTGAGGGTCACGGTATGATGGTACACTGATACAATGTAGGGTTCGACCGATACCGCGGAAATAAGCGGGAACAGGCCAGCCGTGGCAACAGTCAACACGCTGAGCACGCCGAGCGCGATCCATTCGTCTGTTGAAACCTTGCCCTCCCCTTTTGCATTTACGGCCGGGATTGCAACGATCTTGCCCATCCACTTTGTCCAGAAGAACAGGGTGGGCGCGCTGCCGAATGCGAGGAGCACGGCGATCAGGACGCCTGTCGGCATGCCGGACACACTTGAGGTGACAAAGGACTCCAAGCACGCCCATTTGCTGATGAGCATACCGAACGGGGCCAAAAACATGCCGAGAATACCGATAAGCATTACCATGGCCAAGCCCGGTCGGTTGACGATCAGGCCGTCCATGTCTTCGATGTCGCGGCTTCCGATTTTGTGCTCAATGGATCCAACGCCAAGGAACAACAAGCCCTTTGAAACTGCATGGAAAATCGTGAGCATCAGGGCTGCCCAGACCGTCTCGTAGGTGCCGATGCCGGCGCATGCCACGATCAGGCCCAGGTTTGCTATAGTGGAATATGCAAGCACTCGTTTGGCATTACTCTGGGTCACGGCAATGATCGAAGTCATCAGGAACGTTATGCCGCCGACCATCGCGATGCAATACCCTGCCCAGGTTCCCTGGAAAACAGGCGCGAACTTGATGATAATGAATATTCCGGCCTTGACCATGGTGCTTGAATGCAACAGCGCGGAAACAGGCGTTGGTGCGACCATGGCGCCGAGAAGCCACGATGAAAACGGCATCTGCGCGGATTTTGCAATGCCGGCAAAACTGATAAGCACGACCGGGATCAGCATGACCGCAGGTCCCATCTCAATCACCCTAGCAAGCGCCACCGTATGTTCGGGGCAAAATTTGACAAGATAAAGAAGGCCCAGCGCAAAGCCCAGACCACCCGTAAGATTGAGGCCGAGTGCGCGATATGCGTTGCGCTTAGCTTCTTCCGTTTTGGGATATCCGATGAGAATGAATGATGAGAGCGTCGTCACTTCCCAAAAGAAGTAGAGCCACATCAGATTGTTGGAAAACACCACGCCAAACATCGCTGACAGGAAGAAGAACAATATAAAGAAAAAGCTTCGCTGCCTGTCCTTCATTTCAGGATGATGATGGTGATAATCCTTCATATAGCTTACCGCATACCAGCAGATCAAGCTGCCGATAATCCCGATGATGAGCGCCATAATGATGGAGAAGTTGTCGATGTAGAAGGGATACGCAACCTCCGGCACTTTGCCGCTCAGTTCGCAATAGGCCATGATGCCTGCCTGAATAAGAATCAAAATCGGGATATATGATTCTTTTGCCTTTATGCCAAAGCACTTATAAAGAAGGAATATCGACAAAATCATGTCCGCTGCGAAAAAGAGCATGTCCAGGTGAGGAAACTCGGCCTTGAAGAAAAACGTACCCTGTCCGCTAAAGGCGATCGCGGCATAAATCGACCCTGCTGCAATCAGGAGGCAGCTGAGTCTGACTATCGTGTTTCGAATCGAATTTGGAGGAAGGATTGCAAAGAGTAATGATACGGCTGCTGGAAAAAGTAGAAGAAAAAGAATTATGTTCATCCACACCCTCGTCGGCAGTTAAAGAACGGTGTTTGGTTTCGAAAAAGAGTTCTAAAATGGTATTTGGCGGGCTGGAATGCAATACAGAAGATGATTTTTCATCCGCGAGTGCACAAAAACCTGAAGCAAAAAAAAGCCCTGATTACTCAGGGCTTGCCGCATGATCGCTGCATTGTTGATCGTGAAATTTCCCTTGCGCTATTTTGCTTTCCTTTTGGCAAGCGACTGGATAATAGCGCCTGCGGTGGTTTCATCAATCAGGACATCGTTAGTGATGCCCTGAACTATGGTAAAGGACAACTGGGCGGTGACTGCATAGCCCAGTGTGACGGATTGTCCAAGAATCTTTGTGGTCACATACGCCGAATCGATGGTGACGTTCACGCTGCCGATGCTGTTTGTCGCCTGCGACGAAGACGTTGTTCCGCCCGCAACATAGGAGAAGAAATCGTCGCCGACAGTGACACCCGCAAGGTCAATTGCGTCAACCGTGGTTTGCACACCGCCAACGTCCACGACAAGGTTCGTGAGAGCATTGTCGACCCTGACCCTTGTTTTAGGCGAGACTCTGGCGCCTGCAAGAACAGAGGCTCCGCTGAAAGCAACGGAATTGAGTTCTCCGGAATAGAGAGTGACCGAAAAGTCGGAAATCCCGGTAAACAGGTACATCGCCTTGCCGTTCACATACCCGACCGCGCTATCGACCGAGACCGTCACGGTTCCGGACAGTTGCGTCGATACCTCGGACGAGGTCGTGCCGCTCTGGACATAGGAGAACGCGTCGTCACCAATCACGACACCATACAAATCGACCTCATCAACGACGGTTAACGTTCCGTTGATATTGAGGCTCACGTTGCTGAGCTCGTTCTCGGCCCTGACCGTGGTACTCGGAGGCGGTGTGACGGTAATCGCGCACCCTGCAAGCAGGACAAGGACGCACGAGGCGGCCAGCCCGGACAATTTCTTCATCATACTCGGTATTCCTTTGATTAAAGGTTATCGCTTTCTTGTACTTCTTACGTGCAATCGCCCAGGCAATGTCGCCTACCGCTGGTCGTTGTCCCGACGATCACGATCCCTATTGTCGTGTCTGTTATCATCGCGATCTGCATCGTGTTTATCGTGATCATGATCTGCATCGTGTTCCTGTTTTGATTCCACTTTTGTTTCCACCCGAACCTTGGCAGCAGCCCCAGGCTCGTTTGCCCGCCCAACGCGATTTTCGGTTTCAGCCGGATGCACCTGTGGTCTGGAACCCTGCTCGATGATCACTTTTCTTTCCCCAACCGGCCGGTCCTCGAAACGTTCCTCTCTCCTGAATTTTGGTCCAACAGGCACCACAACCGTCGGACGCGCCTGGTTGACAATTTCAACCCGATCGAACCCTCTGCCGCCCCTGGTTTCCCTCACCCTATTCGGAATAACGGTGACGATAGGCTCGCGAACGACCTTGCGCACAAATTCCATGCGCGGCGGAGCGCTGTACACATGAACCCCGCCCTCGGCTCTGAACGGACCAATCCGGATATCCAAGTGCGACCGAATGTCCGTGGCCATGAACATTGGCGCAGGGACAGACATCCATTCCACACGCATGGGCCTGGGATAACGATGCCCGATCATCGGGGGCGGCAATGGCGCCCAGGCGATTTCGCCGTCGGTTACGCTCCATTGGACTCGTGCCGGCGACCAATCGTAGCCAGGCACCCAGATCCAACCCAATTCCTGGTCGTTGTACCAGTTGCCGTAATGACACACGATCCAGCCGAACGGTTCGTCCGAGTCCCAATGCCACCCTCTGCCGGTATGCACCCAATGTCCATACGTAAACGGCCGCCAGCCTTCCTCGGCATAGGGTCGCCACACGGTGCCGTAGCCTTGCACATGCATCCATTCGCCGTATTGGTCAAGATCGCTGAAATGTGACCTGACCGAAACGCTGATCTGGGCATGGACCGGCATTGTGCCGGCAACTGCAAGCATCATGAAACAAAGAACTGCAATGGTCCGAATTCGCATGGAATCCTCCTGTATAGGATAGGAATACGATTTTAAGCTATTGTAAAGAATATATCATGTCCGGCGCGTGAAAGTCAAATTCCAGTTCGCCGGATCTTCCAATCCTATTCGCTGTCGTGCGCACGGAACCGGCGGGACGTCTTCTTCTCGCCATGCATTCTCTTGTTCTGCATTCTTCGCTTCGTCGACGAAAAGGTCGGCCTGGACTTTTTTCGCTTTTTGGGCTTTTCAAGCGCGCTGCGGACAAGGGAAACGAGCCGGTCAATCGCATCTGCCCGGTTCCTTTCCTGGGTCCGGTAGCTGCTTGCGTGGATGACGAGGTCGCCGTCCGAGCTCATCCTTTTTCCCGCAATAGTCATGAGCCTGGCTTTGACATCAAAAGGTATCGATTGAGCCTTCGGAATGTTGTACCGCAGCAGCACTGCCGTCGAGACCTTGTTGACGTTCTGGCCGCCCTTGCCGCCGGATCGCACGAAGGTTTCGACAAGGTCCTCTTCGTCAATGAAAATGCCGGGGGCGACGTCGATCATTGGGCGGTGAACTCCCGCTGGTTGAGCCGCTGTATCCGTTGGGCCAGCAGGCGCGACAGGAACAACGCATATTGGGGTTTCCGTCTGACCGCCTCGACAAAATCCTTTTTTGAAATTTTGATGAGCCTGCCGACGGTCGCGGCCCTGACCGTGGCGCTGCGTTTGTTGTTGAGCAAAAAAGACATTTCCCCCATGAAGATGTCGTCGGGACTCAGGACGGAAACGGTCCTGTTGTTCACGATGACGTCGTACCGGCCCTTGACAATGTAATAGAGGTAGTCGCTCGTCTCGCCGTACTCGAAAACGATCTGGCCCTCTTGTATGTCCGAGGTTTCCATGGACCGCAGAACCCCGGGCGTGACGGCGCTGCGTTCCTGCAGATAGTCGATTTCGAAACTTACTTCGTTGCCCTCCTTATTGTAGAGCAGGTTCCTGGTGAATCCTTTTGTCATAAAGATTCCCCTGCCGTGCAGCTCAAAGACCCCGGTTTTGTGACTCGTATCGGTAAACTGTTTCCAGTCGAACCCCGTACCCTCGTCCGCGATGAAAAAACGCGCGCTTTCCGGCGTGAAGGAGTACTCGAAAGTCACGCGCCTGGCGGCAACGGCCGGGTCCTGGCATTTTTGCTCGATCAGCTCCCCGATGTTTTTTCCCTGCTCCAGCCACGCGGATTTTTCCGCGTAGCCGATGCCGCAGTTGCCATGTTCAATGGCATTGATGAGCATTTCGAAAATCGCCATTGTCAACACCGACTTGTCATCGAGGGCGATCCTTCCGGAGGAACACAGGAAATTGCTGACCAGGTTTGCGTAGCAGGCTGCTTCGACTGTATCGTTGGCGAGCCGGTACGATCCGGAAATGTTCCAGACCAGATCTGCGCCCAATTCGCGTTGGTACAGGATGCGTCTATTTCGGGCCACGACGGAAATGATCGTCGGCAGGTGTTTGCGCAAATCTTCGAGCATGACGGTTGCGACGATGTTGGCGCCCCGGCTGTCTTCGAGCTTTCCCGAACTTTCGAAATCCTCGCACAGCGCGATGATGCCGCCGTGGAACAGCCACGGATCGATGGTGATGCTCTGCAAAAGGCCAAACGCGTCGAAGGAAGGGTCCGAACAGTCAACCAGGGCCAGATCAGGCATTTCCATGTTCAGAAAATCCAGGGCGGCACCCGGGTCCTTGAGCTGCACGTCGCGGAAATCCGCTCCGCCGGAGGTTTTCAGGACTTCACTAACGTCACGAAACAGATCAGTGTTCGACGAGATGAGCGTGATGGCTTCCAACTGCGTCAAATCCCCATGTTGTTCAGCGTGTTCACCACAGTCCGGATGGTCGCCGCAAGCGAGGGATGTGACGCGTTGAAATGACGGGCCGATTCGGCCAGCCGTTCCTTGATCGTTCCATGTTCCAGCATCGGTTCTCCGCTTTTGTGAGCAAGCAGAGTCTGGACATCATCATGGATTTCCTCCAGCAGCCGCTGCGAATCCTCATCGACCGCATCGACGGTTTTCAATTCCTGATGCAGGTTCTTCAGGTGTTCTTTCAAATTGGCGTTATTCATGGTGCTCCCTTTTGTCTGATGGTACGTAAATGAACTTCATGGTTATTCTGAATTTGACCTCACCCCGTCCGCTGCTGCGGCCACCCCTCTACCCCTGCGGGTACTTCGAAGCGTCGTCCCACAGGGAGAGGGGGCTTGAATTTCAAAACCGGCAAACTGCTACCGCTCCCAGTCTCCCGTTTTCGTAAACCGGGACAAGCTTCACGTTGCTTATGTGCCTTCTCGTAAATATCAGATTGCTCGCCACGCCGATGATTGCGCCTGCCGCAACGTCCCAGGCGTAATGATTGTTCGATTCGATGCGGCTCCAGCCGGTGAATGCGGCAAGAGCATACGCCGGAAAGCTCCACGGGTCGCCGTATCGTATGTCAAGATACGATGCGGCGCAAAAAGCGGCCGAGGCATGGCCCGAGGGAAACGACAAGGCGCCGCCGTTGGGTCGTTTTTCCCTGACCGTGTATTTCAGCCCGTCGGTCACGAGGATTGTTGTTGCAAAAGCCTCGGCAAGTTGGATGATGCCCTTCAGGTCTTTCTTGTACGCCGACACGCCGAGCGCGCCGGCAGGCATCGCGATTTCCAGCACATCACCCGCGAGTTGCAGGTAGTCGCGGCAGTCTGCCGATTGCATGGACCCAAAGGACAATATCATCGTCAGAAGTATGACTGTTTTCTTCATCTATGCCCTTTCAAGCTCGCCGGAAACTCACCATTCCCTTTGATGTCCGCATTATTATCTCTTTACATTTAAAAATAGCTGTCCTGCCAGGCAAATAGCAAACATTTCACGTGGCTGTCACGAGGGGTTTCACTCTAGGATACCGGCGGCAATACGACCTTTATCTGGCATGGGTTTTGCGTTCTATATAACATATGTTAGTCCAAGAACTAAGGCGCGCCATAATTAGGAAATCGAATGCATTCGCTGCAATTGTTGTTTTTGCATTTTTGACAATTCCATCTCTATGCTACAGCCAGTCGGATCCGGCGAACAAGGAAAACCAGATCAAATCCGTCGACTCGACCCATGCTCCCCATGGTGATACCGTAAAGGGCACGCCGGATGAGAAGATAATCAAATCCAATTCAGTTCCGGCCAATAAAGAGGACCAGATCAAATCAATTGATTCCACTAAGTACAATATATTTGGTGATTTGTTATATGATGACACGGCATATAACAAGAAAACTCTCGTATTGATCCCCATGGCCGAAGTTCCGCTATTTCATGTCGGTTTATGGGCTTTCGACAGGTACATCATAAACGCGGATTATGCAAGGATCAGTACAACGACCTGGTCACATAACATAAAAACCGGCTGGGAATGGGACACGGACAGATTTGGCATGAACTTTCTTCTTCATCCCTATTCAGGCGGACTGAATTTCATGTCGGCCCGGTCTAACGGCTACAATTTCTGGGAATCGTTTCCTTTTGCCGTAGGGGGGAGTTTGCTGTGGGAGTATTTTGGCGAAAACTCGCTGCCATCGTATAATGACGTCATTAACACACCTGTTTCCGGTGCATTCTATGGAGAAATTCTTTACAGACTGAGCTCGAATATTCTGGACGACAGGAAAACGGGGACAGAAAGAGTTTTCAGAGAATTAGGCGCCGCGGCCTTGAGTCCGTCGCGGTTTTTCAACAGGCTTGTCCAGGGAAAGCTCAATAAAGTGACGTCTGAGGAAGTGTATCAGAAAGAACCGATCAATCTAGAGATATCTGCGGGAATGCGAATTGAAAATAGTGGAAGCAGATTCTTGACAGGACCTCAAAATGTAATGGCAAACGTGCAGCTTGATTACGGATATCCTTTTGAAAAAAGAGACTGGAAGCCGTACGATTTCTTTACGACCCGTGCAGGGTTGAACATCGGGGTAGGAAGGAAATTTATTGAAAACATAATGGGCTATGGAGTCTTGTACGGTAAGAACGTTCAAACCGGCGACCTTGAAATGCTGGTGGGAATGTTCCAACATTATGACTACTTTGATAATTCCATCTTCGAGCTCGGGACTTTGGCGTTGGGCGGCGGAATAATGTCGAAATATCCGCTCTTCAAGGAAACCTCTCTCTTTACGAATTTCCATCTCGGCATAGTACCGTTGGCAGGAAACAGCACGCAATTCGGTCCCGACACTTCACAACTCAGAGATTACAACTATGGCGGCGGAATGGAAACGAAACTTGAAACCGGTCTCAATCTTGCTTGGGGAAGCATCCAGCTCAATGGCTATTATTACTGGATCCAGACGTATGTGGGACTCAAAGGAAACAATTTTATCGGCCTCCTCAGGCCGAGGATGACCATCAGAATCTTTCGAAATCTGAATGCTGGATTTGAAGAATTGGCGTACATATCGGATAGATATACTTCCACTTTGGGCAATTTTCACGGCGTCAGGACCGAACAGAAGGTTTACCTTATGCTCAATGTGGGAAATTTCAAGCTCTGATAATTGAAGGACAAAATGCAATGAAACAAAAATCTCTTTTTCTATTCCTCTTCATCATTATATTTGAATTTCCACTCTGTGCACAAATCAAGTATACATTTTCCCAGTTCTTAAACGAGACTGGTGACTTCGTAAAGCAACCCGTGAAATGGGACGGTATTGATTATCTCAAGATCGGATGTGTGGGCCTGGGGACAGGTCTCATTATGTTTGCAGACCAACCGATACGCA
>Ga0182027_10001430_pt1 | contig 40044 bp, 43 predicted proteins | sample 712E1DmetaG_FD_121300 | JGI IMG/M metagenome (GOLD analysis project Ga0182027, IMG submission 121300) | Permafrost microbial communities from Stordalen Mire, Sweden - 712E1D metaG (Illumina Assembly) | ecosystem: Environmental > Terrestrial > Soil > Wetlands > Permafrost | place: Sweden...
CCGGGTCGACAAATCCCGCAGCCGAAAGCTCGGCGGCACCGGCCTGGGGCTTTCCATAGTCAAGCATATCGCGCTTGCCCACGGCGGCCGCGTGGCCGTGGAAAGCGCGCCGGGAAAAGGCAGCGTGTTTTATATTTACTTACCCATGATCAAAATCAGATAAGGCGAGCGAAATTATGGCACATACCGATACTGAAGAAGACGTCAAGATCAGCGTTGGGGACCTCAATTTTTATTACGGTCAGCGGCAGGCCTTGTTCAAAATTTCCATGGACATTTTCTCCCGCCGTGTCACGGCGTTTATCGGTCCCTCGGGGTGCGGAAAATCGACTTTTCTGCGGACGCTTAACCGGATGAACGACATAATTGACAAATCAAGAATCGAAGGCGCCGTCCGCATCGATGGCGAAGACATCTATGGCGCCGGGGTCGACGTCGTGTCGCTTCGCCGTAAAGTGGGCATGGTTTTTCAAAAATCGAACCCTTTCCCAAAATCGGTGTTCGAGAACGTTGCGTTCGGTCCGCGCATTCACGGCACGTCCAATAAACCGGCGCTTTATGAAATAGTCGAAAAAAGTCTGACCAGGGCCGGGTTGTGGGACGAAATAAAGGACCGATTGCACGCAAGCGCCCTCGGTTTGTCGGGCGGACAGCAGCAGCGATTGTGCATCGCGCGGGCCCTGGCCGTGGAGCCGGAAATCCTGCTCATGGACGAGCCGGCTTCCGCCCTGGACCCGCGTTCGACGGCGCGCATCGAGGACCTTATCGGCGAGCTTCGCTCCGATTACACCATCGTGATCGTGACGCACAATATGCAGCAAGCGGCGCGCGTATCGGATTTCACGGCCTTTTTTTATGAAGGCGTCCTCGTGGAATTCGACAAAACCAAGGAAATATTTACCATGCCGAAGGAAAAGAAGACCGAAGATTATATTACCGGGCGGTTCGGATAAACCAGGAGATTATTATCATGCCGAAGCATTTGCAAAGAGAAATAGAGTCCCTTAAAAAAAAGCTGCTTCACCTTTCAACGATCGTCGAAGAACACGTGCTGAGGGCCGTGCGGTCGGTTGAAAAAAAAGACGAAACCATGGCGCGCAACGTTTTCGAACAAGACGTCATCGTCGACAAAGTGGAAATCGAGGTCGAGGAGGAATGTCTCAAGGTCCTTGCCTTGCACCAGCCCGTTGCCGTGGATCTCAGGTTCATCGTGGCGGTGCTTAAAATCAACAACGACCTCGAGCGTATCGGGGATTTGGCGGTCAATATCGCCGAGCGGTCGCTGTACCTCGCAACCCTGCCGATATTCGATTTCTCATCGAATTTCCCGCTCATGTCGGAAAAGGCCTTGGCCATGCTTAAAAAATGCCTTGATTCATTTGTCAATCTGGACCCGAAAAGCGCCGCGGAAGTTTGCGCGGCCGACGACGAGGTGGACGCCCTTTACCGGGACATGTACGACAAAATCAAGACGGGGATCGCGCAGCATCCGGACAAACTCGACGAATTCATGCAGGTCCTTTCAATTTCGCGTCATTTAGAGCGCATCGCCGACCATGCCACCAACATCGCCGAGGACGTGATCTATATGATCGAAGGCGATATCGTGAGGCACCGCACCGAGGAGTTCAAGAAGTTGCGGGATGACTGAGCATGGAGGAAAAAACTATTTGCCCTTTTCTTCTTTCCCTTTGACAATAATCGCCAGGGGAACAAGAAATAAATAAACCACGACCAAAACAACCGGCGCCACGCTGATCGAAAGCGGGTTAGTGACCGGCCCCTGGCCGAGCAGGATGTAACCGACCGCCAAGAGCGCAATGCTCAATGCCAGAAGTTTGTAATTAAGAGAACTGAACATATCGGCCCCTTGCTATAAGTAAGGTTTAAAAATTACTTCAGTTAGAGTTTGAATGTCAATATCAAAGTTTCAAATTCGACAGTATTTCTTCTTTCTTCGTTTGGTCGGGTGCGTCGCGAAGCGCTTTAATCCGGTCACCCGTCAGTTTTATCATTTCGTTAAAGAGCCGGGCGAGGTTTTGCATTTCATCGCCTTTTCGAAGGTACACCCCTTCGGAATAATTCCCGTCGATAAGACCGTGGCAAACCTTTTCAAACCGGTATAGCGGACCGGCCAGCTTGTGGGAGAAGAAAATGGTCAACAAGGCGATTTGCACGATTATCAGGAAAATACCGATCCCAAAAACCCACAAAAGCGAGCCGAGCAGGGCCTTCTTGTATTTTTGGTCCCCGGAAAAATCGCGAATGTAGTTTTGAATGTCCTGAATGAGTTGGGAATATTGGGCAACGGTCGGTTGCTGCTGGTCCTGGAGTTGCATGGCGGTTTTATTTTCAATTTCCTCTTTAATGATGGTGGTGGTCGTCGCAATGACGCTTTGCGAAGCGACATACAGGGTAAAGAGAAGAAATACGAGCATCACCAGCATCGGGACAAGAAACGTGAGCATGTAGCGTCCCTGCATTTTCCGGTTGATGAAAAAGTGTTTTCGAACGAATCCGCCGCTTTTGTCCGCCACGTTCATTGCTCCTTTTTTTTAAGGTCCCGCGTATGAAAAATCCCCTGTAGAATCGGCATAAACCCCTCGACGATTTCGTCGAGGTCCCGAAGCGTGAGGTTGCTCTGGTCGAGCTGGGCCGACATGAATTTGTCGCGTATTATTTTTTTGACCAAATCGCGCAATAATTTTTGCGACGAGGCGGCCAGACTTCTCGACGCCGCTTCCACGGAATCGGCAAGCATGATGATCGCGTTTTCCCTCGTTTGCGGCAAGGGCCCGGCATAGCGGAACTGTTCCTCAAGCACCAGGTTATGCGGGTCCTGCTCGCGCGCCTTTTCATAAAAATACGATACGGTGCTCGTGCCGTGGTGTTGCATGATGGCCTCCCGCACGACGCGCGGCAGCTTGTGCTTGTGCGCGAGGTCCACGCCTTCCTTGACATGAGCGGATATGATCAAGGCGCTTAGATTGGGGCTGAGCTTGTTGTGTTTGCTCTTTTCGCTTGCCGTCATGTTTTCGATAAAATAATTCGCTTTCTCGATTTTACCGATATCGTGATAATACGACGCAACGCGGGCGAACAGCGAATTGGCGCCGATGCGCTCGGCGGCCGATTCGGCCAGGTTTCCCACGAGTACGCTATGGTTATAGGTGCCGGTCGCCTCGATCGACAAGCGCTTAAGGATCGGATGGTTCATGTCCGACAGTTCGATCAGGGTCATGTTCGTGGCGATGTCGAAAAGGTTTTCGATCACCATGGCAAGCACCATGGCGACAATGACCGCCGCGGAGCAATTGATGAAGGCCAGCCCCCAATCCTGCATGAGCCCGGCCAGGGTAAAACCGCGTCCCATGAATTCCAGAATGAAAATCAAAATGCCGTAGATCAAAAGCAGGAGCGGCATTGCCTTTACAAAATCAAATCGGTACCGGATGTCGCGAAACACGTGCCCAGCCACGCACCCGCTCATCAGCGACACCAGAAACATCGGGAAATTGTTCCCCACGGCTATGCCGAAAAACACCGAGACGAAAATCGACATGACGATGCTCAACCTGACGGAGAAAAAAATCGCCGTCAATATCGAGGCCATGCTCGTCGGTATGATATAGAGCGAAACCAGGTCTATCGCCCCGCCGCCGTTTTCAAAGAGTTTGGCGTCGATAAAAAGACCGAGCCTTATGACGGCCAGTTGCGCCGCCAGAATAAACGCTAACGCCGTGAGGCTTTTGAGGTCCTTTTTAAAACCAGGGTTGATTGAATACACGTAATAAACGCTCAACGCAAGCGACAACAGGATCAGCAGCAAATCCCCGATGTAATGCAGGAGGCCCGTGAGTTTGCCGCCCCGCGCGTCAAGCTCTTTCTGCGCTTTTCGCAGGGAATAGAGCTTTTCCACCACATCGGCGGTCACCACCTGGTACGTGCGGACCAGTTCGGTTTCCTTGAGGACTTTTCCCACTATGGGAAGCACGCCTTGGATCGCTTTTTCCTTGCGAAGCTCGGTCTCTTCGATATTGACGACGATGTTCGGCTGGAAATACGCCGACAGCAACTCGTAGAGGGCCGTGAGTTGCGGCGTGTCGAACGACGAACGGGCCTTGACTTTTTCAAACGCGTTCTCGATTGCCGCTTGCTTAAGCGGTATGTCCGCCCAACGCACGGTCGACTCGAACGCGTTCCTGCGCAGGCACACGAAATCCTTGTCGTAGACGAGGCTGGGGCCCGCCTCAGGCCCTAGGTCGCGGATTTCAGCCCCTTCGCGGGGGGCCATGATGCGCGTGTCCAAAACTCCTTTGTCAAGAGAAAGCAGGGCCTCGGCAAGGGCCTCGTCGACGATACGGGGCGTTTTTTTAAGGGCGCGGACCGTGGCTTCGGACAGCCCGAGAGAAGCGGCCAATCGCGGGGCCTTGGGGCCCGCCGGCCCCAGTCCGTTTTTAAGGTCATTGAACCTGCGGCGCATTTGGCGCGGTGCGTCTTGATTGAAATCGAGCACGAGCAGGACCTTGGCGCCGACCTCCTTGCGCTCGCGGTCGAGCGCTTGGGGAGTTTTTTCGACGTCGAAGGTAAAGGGGGCGATGACGGTTTTCTTGGCGATCTCGCCTACTTCTGGAATGTCAAGGGGCGGTTCGGTCAGGGACACCGGGAAAAAAACCACGACGGCGCACGCCACGCCAATGGCGAGGACCGCCGGAAACGGGACCTTTGCAAAAAAGAAGCGAATGGACGTAAACGCCGGATTCATCGAAAAAAAATACTTATTGCCAACGCGCGCGGGCCATTAAAATCAGCGGGGAATGTCAAGTACCTGGCCCGGCTGGATGAGGTCGGCGGCGCGGGAATATTTCGGGTCGGCCGCATGTTTCACGTATCGGTCGTATTTATTGTCGATAATGGACCGGTTGGAGCGATAGAGCATGGGCCACTTGACGGCGCTTCCGTAAATAAAATCATACGAAGCAATGCGTGAAAGGCTCTCCCGGTTTCCGGGAACGAGCTTTACCGTATATGAGGTCGGAGCTTCGGCGACGGGCGTCGCGGGCGGCTGTTGGCTAAGCCGGGCCTTGATCCGCTCAAGCCGGTCCGAAAGGGGGCCCATGCGGTCGCGGATTTTCCAAAGCAGCGCCGCCGGTTTTCGCTTGAGCGCATCGATACGGGCCTGCGCGGCGCCAACGTCATTTTTTCGTTTAAGCAAATCTTCGGGTAAGAGAGCTTCGAGTTCATCAAGGGCGTGGGCGATTGAGGCGATTTCGCTTTGGGCCGAAGTAACATCAGCTTCGGTAATGCCCAGTATGGAGTATTTCTCCGTTTGCAGGGTCGCTATTTTTTGCTCAAGGTCCGCAATTTGCCCTTTAAGGCTTTCGATGCCGGATTGTTCCCCGGCAATTTGCTGCTTTGCCGTTTTTTCCCGCTCTAGGGCCTGGGCGAGCTGCGTTTCGTATTGGTCATAGGTCATGACCGTTATCGCGGCATAGAGCGGCATATAGAGCATTAAGCACACGGAAAACAATTTCCGGCATCGGCCCATACCGTTCTCCTAAAAGCCCGACTTCGGCCGGCAGGTTAGTTGCCGGCTTTTTTCTTGAGGTCGTCGCGCTCGTCCTGGTTCTGTTTCAATTCGGTTTGTTTTGTCGAAAGGGTCGTTTCCAATTGTTGGCGTTCAACTTTAAGTTCCGAAAGCTTTTTTTCGGCGCTTTCCGCCGCTTGTTTGGCTTCTTCCAACTTCGTCAGTTCGTCCTGGCTCGGTTTCTTCGTGCAGCCGGTCAGGGCCGCCATAGCGGCAAACGATCCGATCAGCAAAAAACGTCCGAGCTTGTTTAGATTCGCCATAGCAAACAACCTCCTCTTGAATGAAATCTTACCACTACAACGGCAAATAATACAAGAAAATAATTAGGAACCAGGGAAAATGGACAGAAATATGGGTTAGTTCAAGAAAATAAATTGTAACTACTCAGCTCGCCCCCTAAATCCCCCGCAGGGGGACTTATCATTTGGTTCCCCCTGCGGGGGAACGTAAGGGAGGGAGCGCTGAGAGGTGAGTGATTAAAAAAAACTTTTAAAATATTTCCACATGATAATAGCTAGATGCAAAAATTATCATTATTTTTAATGAGGGCCTATGCTTAAGGCCTCGGCGCTTGGCCGAACAGTGGAATTTTTAACCATGGATCCCCAAATAGAAAAAACTCCCGCAACGGGCATAGAGCCTAAAAACCCCTTGATGGACGGCAGCGACGACTCCTCGCTGGGCCAAGACATCGCCATGCCCGAGATCGGCCAGAAAATCGGCGCGAACCGGATCTTGGAGCTCATCGCCGAAGGCGGTATGGCCAATGTATATAAAGTCTGGAATGAAGGATTGGAAATCGTCCGCGCGATCAAAATCCTCAAACCGGGGTTCAATGAAGAATCGAAACAGCGGCTCCAGACCGAAGCAAAAATTTCCGCGCATTTACATCATCCCAATATCGTGGAAATTTACGGCGTTGACTTTTGGAACAATACGGTCCCGTATCTTGAAATGGAATTTATCGACGGTTTTTCCCTCAAGGACCTGCTTAAGCACAAAAAACAGCTCCATTACACTTTTGCGCTATCGATCGGCTATTTTGTCTGCAATGCCCTGCACTATGCCCATAATCAAGTATTTACGCTGTACGGAAAACCATACCACGGCGTCGTGCATCGCGACATCAAACCCGCCAATATCATGCTGGCGAGAAACGGGACCATCAAACTGGCCGATTTCGGCATCGCCAAGCCCACCGATATAAGCCTTCATACCATCGGTCAAAAAGTCATGGGCACCTTCACGTATTTAAGTCCCGAACAACTTAACGGGGAGCCGCTGGATTGCCGCTGCGACACCTATTCTCTGGGCGCGGTGATTTACGAAATAATAACCGGGGCCAAGGCGTTCCCCCAAAAAACCATGGCCGAACTCGTCCAGAAAAAAATGCTCAATCATTACCGGCCGCTGAGTTCCTTCGACCTCGACGTTCCCAAGCATTTATGCTCGATCATCGACAAAAGCATGGACCTTAACCGGGAGAAAAGGTTCGCCGACGCCTCCGAATTCAGCGCCGAGCTTTTGGGACTTCTTCAAAAAATCACGCAAAAAACGCCTGATTTCATCGTTTCGGAATATATCAAAAACCCTGAAAAAGCCCCCCCGCTCCATTTTAAGAAAAAAATCAATTATACCCTTGCCGCCATTATTACCGTGTGCGTTGCGGTTGTTTTCGCCTTTACGGCGCTGCTTATTTTTCCCGATTTAGAGCGGCGGATTGAAAATATTTTCTTGACCAAAGCCGCCCTTCCCGCTCCCGCGCCCCTTAAGGCCGCGTGGTCGCCACCTGAAAAACCGGCCCCGGCGCCTGCTGAAACGCCGGCCGCGCAAACCGATACCGGCGCCCCGGCCGCCCCGAGGCCGACCCCGGTCGCGCCGACAAGCGGGGAAAAGCCGCGAAAAATACAGACGCCCGACCGCGCTTTAGCGCTGGGTAAAGCCTTGAAGGCCGCCCGTCTGGAGCGCTTCGGCGAGGCGGTTGGGCCCTTAGAGACCGCGCTCAGGTCGGGGCTGCCGGATTCCCTGAAAACAACCGCGGTCATCGCCCTGTTCGAATGCTTTTTAGGGCTGGGAGACACGGCCCGCGCGCACCGCCTGGCTGCCTCCGAATTTGTCAACGACGGTTATTTTTACTATTTGCGGGGAAAGATGTATTTCCTGATGGGAAACTTCGACCGCGCCATCGAGCAGTTGGGCCAGGCCCAAACCGTCCGGTCGCGCATTAACGGCTCGACCATCGAGGAGGCCACCTACCTGTGGGCGAAGTCTCTTGACGAAGTGTACCGATTAAAACCCAATTCCGAAAACAAACGCGCCTGTTTCAGGGCGTGGCAACAGTTTTCGAAGGCGTTTTGCGCGCAAGGCGCGGACAGCCGCTCCTGCGTAAACGCGGCCGAACGAATGTCTTTTTTCAAGGAATAGTCCACAAGGCGGATAAGTTTATGCAGCGTTTTTATCCCGCAACTTCTTTTCCCGCCCAGTAGATATTGCTCATCAAACGATCGAGGTGCTCGTTGGGCGTCGATGAAAACGCGATGCGTATGAGGTCGCCGAAGGCGATGATGCCAGTGCTGTATTTTTTAAGGAGCGCCTGTCTGACGCTTTCGGCGTCGCCGTGCTTGAGTCGCACGCACATGAAGTATCCCGAATTAAACGGAAGCGCGGTAAAGACTTCGGCGAATTCGGGGTGGCTTGACAAAATCTCTTTGATCTTCTTATACCGGTTTTTAAGGACCAAATATTTTTGGGCCTTTTCATGTTCGTAATGGGCGTCGGCGTAGGCTGAAAGCAAAAGAGACTGGCCGACGTTGGAAGCGTTGGAAATATTGCCCCGGATTGCGCCGGCTAGTTTTGCCTCCAGCGCGCTGTACATGACGGCCGTGTTGCGCGGACATCCGAAGGTCACGAACCCAACGCGAAATCCCCAAACATAATCCTCCTTGGTGGGGCCGTCGAATTTTACGGCCAATATCCGTTCATGGGCATTGGCAAGCAGGGAGAACAGGGACTCTTTAACGATGTTCTCTTCAAAAACTAGTCCGAAATACGCATCATCGATCAAGGCAATGACGTCATTGCCCGCTTCCGCGGACTTGACCAGTATTTCCCGTATCCGATGCGCCTCGTCCATGGTCGCGGTGTATCCCGTGGGATTATTGGGAAAATTCAGGAGCACGATTTTCTTTCCGGGGCCCTTGGTCAAACAAAGTCGTTCCAAGCCCTCAACGTTAAAGCCGCCGCCATCGAAAGTCGGGAATGTTTCCATTTTCGCGCCGAATCCATTGGCGAAAATAAGCTCGTAGTTTTCCCAAAACAAATCCGGCATGATAAGCGAATCGCCCGGATCGACGAACAAATAACCGGCCATTGAAAGACCGTGTGTAAGCGCGCTGGTTACAACAGGTTGACTTATAGACGTACCTTTCAAGGACGGGTTTTTCTTAAAGAGCATTTCTTTCCAAATCGAACGGATTTCCGGCCTTCCGAAACTTGGCGCATACGCAAAAATTTGCCTTCCTTGCAAATGGATTTGTTTTGCAAGCGACTCCAAACACATCGGAGAACCATTGTCCTCAAGGGCCGTGCCGATGGTGGCATTTATTTCTTTTCCGGTCGCTTCGGCGGTTTGGGCGAGGATGCCTTTTTTAGGGAAGTAAATTTCCCGTCCCTTCTCCGAAAACATGCTTAAAACAAAGGGGTTCGCGGCCTTGATGCTTTCATTGAGCTCGGCGGCTTGCTCTGAAATCGACATAGTATTCTCCAATAAGGGCGGCAGTAGGTATTCTCTGGAAAAAAAACGACCTCTATATTACAATTAAATCGTGTAGAAAATACCACCGGCAGGAACAATTGTCAATATGATTAATATCGCCTTTTTTCATCAACATTTTCTCGTGCAAACCGAAGTTATTTCCGCGCTCAAACGACTTCCCGGCATTCGGGTCGTGGTTATCGATATCGCGGACCACCCCTCGGAAAAGCAAAGCCAATCGGCATGCGCGGCGCTTTCCAGCCAAAAATGTTCAGTGCTTTTCACGATTAATGACTGGGGGCTCGATGGCGAGAACGTCATTGCCGCCTATTGCAAGGAAAACGCCATAATCCAAGTGAATTGGTGCGTCGACGATCCGTTTTTCTCGGAAACAATGTTTGGCCGCGCTTTATGCCCCGCGCCCAATAGAATAGATTTCGTTTCGGACCGGGCATATGTGCCTGCCATGCGAAAAAGAGGTCTTAATGCCCATTTCCTTGCGCTTGCGGCGGACCCGACGATTTTTTTCCCTTCCAAGGACCCTCCCGGCTACAAACGCGACCTCTGTTTCGTGGGCAATTCGTATCGTAAGCAAATCGAAGAGTTTTGCGCCCAGTGCGAAGGACTGATGGAGCGGTTAGTGCCGTTTATGGCCGACGTTCTTAATCGGTATGAAAAAAACATGCGGATCGATATTGAACAAGAGGTTTCCAATGAATTGGACCACTACGAATTACCGGCGCCGCTATCAAGGCAAAAAGCCCTCTTTATCATCAAACATTTCATAAGCTATTTATTCAGAAAAAAAATCATTTGCAATCTTTCGCCTGAATTCCCCGACTTCATGGCATTCGGCGATGCGCTGTGGGCAGTGGATCTGCCGAAGGAAAAAGTGTCTACCGGCGTGGGCTACTATACTAATTTAAGGGAAACATACAGGGAAACAAGGGTAAACCTCGACATTAACCGCATCGTAATAACCGAAGGTTTGACACAGAGGGTTTTCGATTGCCTTGCATGCGGCGCGTTTATCATTACCAATAATAAACCCATTATAAACGAATTCTTTGTCGCGGATGGGCCGGAAAAAGAGGTGGTGACCTTTGATAACGAGCAACATCTTAACCGGCTTATTAACCATTATGTTAAACATGAAAGTGAACGAAACGACATTATTTATCGAGGACGACGTCGTGTATTACTTGAACATACCTACGATCACCGGATACAAAATTTATTTAAAATCTTATCCGAGCATTTAAACGGCTCCATGAGGCCCTAAAATGGTCTTGTCCTTTGAAAAAAAGATTTTTTGCCTTGAAGGTCTGTGGGAACAGGACCTGACTAAAAAATCGACGATCCTGCCCATTTTAGAGCTCTTGTATCTTAACGAACGGCTGGAGTACATTTATCGCGATTGCGCCACGAAAGAGGAATTGGAATTTTACCTTAAAAAATGGACCGAGGACAAATACAAATATTTTTCAATCCTTTTTCTGGCGTTCCATGGGGATGAAGGCGCCATCGATATCGGCAAGCTCCAGTATTCCCTCGACAGCGTTTCCCAGCTTTTAGACGGCAGATGCCAAAACGCGATATTGTTTTTTGCCTCGTGCAAAACGCTGCAAATCGACAAGCGCAAGCTCAAGAAGGTCCTGCGTAAAACCGGGGCCTTGGCCATCTGCGGATACAGAAGCGACGTCGATTGGATGAAATCGGCGGCCTTCGAGCTTTTGGTGCTTAACGAAATGCAACTCAATACGCTTACCGCCCAGGGCGTTGACGCGATCAGAAGACGAATCGCGGCGGAATATCCGAAAATGGTCAAGGAATTCAAGTTTACGATGGTGACCAAGAGCGATTTGTAAACCGCGGTCCTTATTTTTTACGGGCGCACAAAAAAAAGAACGCCGCGTCGCGAGGGTCTTCTCTAAAGGCAACGACCTTGGCCTTCCTTAAAAAGCCCGCGAAGCGCCGGTCGACGATTTCCATCCCGCCCATTAAAAGCGGCTTCTCTATCCTGTCAAGAACGTCGGGCGGCCCATAGACCCTCATTGTTCCGTCGTCGCGGCCTTCGTGGAAAAGGGTCCCGCCGTCGTCGTATTCGCACGCCGACAAGAATAGTCCTCCCTGCGCAAGCATCCTTGCCGCCCGGCCGTAGCAGTCGACGTCGCCATCTCCGGCATGCTGAAGGCTGAACAAGGAGCACGCCGCGTCGTAGGCGCGGGGCGGAGAAAACGCCTTAAAGTCCGTCTCGTTGACTCCCATTGACACGCGCCAGCGGCCCGCGTTTTTCCGCTGGGCGTCGATAAACCGTCCGTCTTTTTCCACAACATCAACATTGAAGCCTTGCCAGGCCAGAAAGGCCGGAAAAAGGCTACCGCGCGAACCAATGTCGCACAGCGCGCTTTTCGCCGGGAGCCGCCGCAAAAACGACCATGCCCACTCATAGGCAAAATTCCTGACCGCGTCGGACAAATAAATTTTTCCGGTCAAGGAATAATTCCATTTTTTTAATAGGGCGGGAAGGTGCATGGTATGAAAAGGCGCCTATTGGTCTTTATTCGGTTCGACAAGGACGGCGGTACCATAACACAGAACTTCGGTGACTCCTTGCATGATCTCGTTGGCGTCGTAGCGGACCCCAACCACGCCGTTGCCATCCAATTGGTCGGCGTGTTTGAGCATCATATCGAATGCTTCCGAACGGGATTTCTCGCAGAGTTGAGTAAAGAGGGAAATATTACCGCCGAAAATCGTCTGCAAAGATCCCCCGATGGTCCCAAATACGGAACGGGAACGAACGGTAATACCTCTAACGATTCCAAGACTCTTTACAATGGTATAACCTTCGATAGTAAAGGTCGTTGAGGTCATTGAACGATGCATACGCGTCCTCCTTCTTTTATTTTATTCCGGCCTTAAAATTAAACATGCTCGATTCCGGGACTTTGGTCCCTTCAGTATACCGTGAAATAAGCTCCGAATACAACTCTTTATCGGGCGATAGGAAACTAAGATCGATGATAAAGGTCCAGATTCCTACATCTTCAAGTTTTTTCCTTTTATGAAAAAGGCAGAGGGGCTTTTGTGCCAAGAAGTAGCTCAAACCATGTTTTTCAACCGTTCTGAATTCATTATCAAAGGAATCCATAAGATGCTCTTCGGAACCAAGCGCGCAGCGTATCCGTGAAACAAAAAGGGGGATATATGCAAACAAATACGCCATTGCCTTGGTCGACGATGCGGCGGCGATATTCGGATAGTCGTCTTCGGTCGAATACGTAAAACCCGAAAACCCGCCTTCGATAAGCGTTTTCTGCGCAGCGCCGTTAAAACACCACAACATCGCGTCGGCAAATATTTTCATGCCTGAATCGCACAATTCCGGGTGCCCTAAATTTTGGCAAACGGCGCGATAGACACCTTTTTTCTTTGCGTCGGCCACGATATTTTTCCATTGGCCGATCTCAGCCTCCGCGATAAACGGCGGGAAACCGAGCATGCTCTTGTGCGCCCATGCATTATTCCACGATGCGTCGGTAAAAAGCGCCTTGAAGTCGTCTTTTTCAAGGGACAAGATTAAAGCGTCAAAGTCGGACGATTCAATGATCGAAAGCCACCTCGCATCGTCGATTTTAAGCAGCAGCCGCGGCAGCCGCGGTTTTGCCCCGCCGCAATTTTGATCGCGCTTTGAACGGTAGGCGCCAAGCACGGTATTTACCTTATCGCAATAGCGCTTAAAGGGAACCGGTTTTTGCGTTATTGCACGGCGTTTTTTGCCGTCTTCCGATTTCGCGGCCAGGCGCGAGAGGTAAACATCGTCGCCGACGGCGCATGCGATACGGTCTTTTAATTGCAGCCTGTAAACGCCTTGATCGCGCGAAAGGCCGGCAACGCGAACGCTTTGTCCCTCGAAACCCGATTGCGGCTGAATTCGCAGCAAATCCCCCGGCCCGACGGTTCCTTCCCCGTAAACCTCGATTTCACCGCCGCTAACGCGCGTGATTTTGCCGATTAAAAGCCCGGTTCCCGTCGCCCCATCGGGATCGATAACTCCCGTATTTTTGACGCCGTCCAAAAAAAACGACGTTTTTTTCCGTCCGAGGTCGGCGTCGACTTTTTTCATGAGATCGGGTATGCGGCCCGGAGCGTCAAGGGCCTCGCGGTAAAGCCCAACGACCGCGCTTACATAATCGGCGCTTTTCATGCGGCCTTCGATCTTCAAACTGTCAATGCCGATTTCAGCGAATTTCTCGATAAACGGCAGGCCGCAAAAATCGCCGGGGGAGAAAAAATGTCCTTTTTTTCCCGACCTTGAAAACGGACGCCTGCAAACCTGCGTGCACCGTCCCCGGTTCCCGCTCGATCCGCCTAAAAAACTCGACGCCATGCACATCCCCGAAAACGAATAGCAGAGCGCCCCATGCACGAACACCTCCAGCTCAACGCCGCTATTTTTCCGGATGGCCGCGATTTCCTTAAACGTCAATTCTCGGGCGAGTACCACGCGCCTAACGCCCATTTTTTGCGCCGAGGCCGCGCCCAGGCTGTTATGCAGCGACATCTGCGTACTGGCATGGAGCCTGAGCTTAGGGAAAAACCCGCGGCATATCCCGACGATCCCCAAGTCCTGCACGATAACGCCGTCGACGCCGATCTGCTCAAGTTGGTAAAGGAGATGGACGGCCTTTTCAAGCTCGCTTTGCTTAATAAGAATATTAAGCGTTATGTAAATTTTTCTTTTAAGGCCGTGCGCATGGGCGACAAGATAGGACAACGTTTGAACGGTGAAATTGCGTGCGCGCAGCCGCGCGTTAAAATCAGTAAGACCGAGATACACCGCATCCGCCCCGGCGTCAAAAGCCGCATGGAAGCTTTCTATCGATCCGGCGGGAGCGAGCAGTTCGGGCTTTTTAGGCATCGCGCGGCTCTGGGAGGGTCACTGGTAATGCGTCCACATGCGCAGGATTTTTACCGCATGCTCTTTTTGCAACACCTGATACACGATACGATTATGAATATTAATCCGTCTGGATAGCGCCCCTTCAAGGTCGCCGATAAGCCGCTCGAAAGGCGGAGGAGTTTTAAAAGGGTTTTCCGAAATAACTTCCAAAAGCTTTTGGGCCTTATGGTGAAGATTTGAAGCACTGAGTTTTTTTGCGTCTTTTTGGGCCTGCTTGGTGAAATAAAGGTCCCATTTTACCATTTCACGACCTTTGAACATTTTCGCAAGGACGCAGCCATGCCTTCGCGAATGCTCTCACGCATTCCGGGGACTGAAAGCAAGTATAAAGTTTCCTGAATCGCCGCCCAATCCTCCTCGGCAAGCAAAACCGCCCCTCCCCTTTTTCCTTCAATGAGGACCGGCTGATGGGAATCATTGGCCTCGTCAAGTAATCGATATAAATTTTTCCGGGCCTGCGTTACGGTCAAGGTCGTCATAACACTTGTTCCTCCGTTTTAAATGTACGTTATTCCGTACGTTATTTCAAGAGGTTTTTACGTTTAAAGGACATTGCCGCGCCAACATTATTTATTTTATTTCCAAAAGGGGGCTTCATGAAATCGGCAGTCATTAAAATCACCGACCTTTCATTGCGAACGATCATCGGCGGCAATGATTGGGAACGCGAAACCAAGCAAGACGTCGTCATCAACATCACGCTGACTTACGACGCGGCAAAAGCGGTCGCCTCCGACGCCATGGAAGACGCCCTCGATTATAAGCGGCTTAAGCGCCGGGTTATTGACGAGGTAGAAAAATCGCGTTTTCATCTTCTTGAAAAACTTACCGCCACCGTGCTCGCCGCCGTCATGGAAGATACGCGCGTGCTTTCGGCAAGCGTGCGTATCGACAAGCCGAGCGCCCTCAGGTTCGCAAAAACAGTTTCCATCGAGATGGGCGACCGGAGAGACGGGTGAACATCGCGGTTGTAAGCGTAGGCTCCAATATCGACGCCGAGCGTTCGGTCGCGAGGGCCAAGGAACTCTTGTCGGCGGAGCAGAAAATTCTCGCCCAGTCGGCTTTCGTGAAAACTTCGCCCATCGGTTTTTCGGACCAAGCCGATTTTTTAAACGGCGCCTTCCTGGTTTCAACGGGCCTATCGATTGACAAATTCAAAGACTATCTGCGCGACCTCGAAGACCGCCTTGGCCGCGTTCGGACCGAAAACAAATTCGGTCCGCGCACCATTGACCTTGATATCGTGGTGTGGAACGGAAAAATCGTCAACGATGATTTTTACGAACGGGACTTCGTTAAAAAAGCGGTGATGGAAGTGCTGCCCGAAATAAAGGAGCAAGGACCCAATTGACCTCTATCCTCCGACTCCTTTCCCCCATTGAGGGAAAGGAGTCGGAGGATAGGTTTAAAAACCCTTCCGCCTTCGGCGCCTCCCCTCTCAGGGGAGGCTTTTCTGAAAGCTCCCCTGAGAGGGGAGCTTTCACTGAAAGTGACTGAGGGGTTTCTTAAGGTGGACGGAATTACGTAATGCTTAAATTTGAGGCTGCACCCTCTCAACTAAAAAATCGGGAACTTTGCCCCCACACGAAGAGCGACGTTAGTCCCGGGCACTTTTTTAGGAGGGTCGATGTTGTTCGCGGTCGAGTTCTGGTCAAAGTTCGTCTGTTCATCGGTTATGGCGCTTTGGATGCTATTGACCGTAAGGCTCATCAGTTCAAGGCCGATTTCTCCATAAATAATCAGATCATTATGGACCGGATAGTTTACGCCGATAGAACCGCAAAATGCCAAGGCCGGTGAAGTTTCGAAATTTCCATTGAAGTTCGTTGAGCTATTGGCCCAGGACAATGAAGCGAAATAAAGGCCGAAACCGAATCCCGTATACATATCAAGCAAGTCCAATATTCGAACGCGCGGAAGGGCCATGACTTTTATACCGAACATTCCCGCTTGATACGTGTTGGTAACTTTGGTATTGTCGGATATGCTTTCATTAACCGCCTGGATTTCCGGGACTCCCGGATTGTAGCTTAAAACGGCCTGGGCGTCGAGGTTCTCCATGAGTCTATATATCCCGCCCAATTCCAACTTGAACCCATCGCCGTAATTAAGATATTTGTCGCTCTTTTCAACAATGGCTTGATTGTTGGTCTTTACTGACGCGTCAATCCATTGTCCCCCGACTCCAAGACCATACGCGATGCTGCCGCATAAACTGAAATCCTTTGAGTTTTTATTGGCCGGATCTTTCTGCGCAAAAATGGCAAAAGCCAGCGAACCGATCAAAACAAACACCAAACCGAATTTTCTCATGTCATCTCCTTCGGGTTAAGCATAGACGCGATAGTCGATATTTTTAAAAATATTATTCTGCGCTTCCAATACACTAATGAAATGTTCTTCGGGCTTTCCGGACCGCACTTCCCCGCTTAGCCGGATGAAATTGGCGATATGCTCCTTCACGCGGCGGCGCGCATAATTTTCCATGGCCCCGGTTTTCATGATGAACGCCCAGTCGCTTGACTGCGCAAGCAGAAGCTCCCGCGCCATCTGGTTGAGGGCGCGGCGCGTCAAAGGATCGGGGCGCTCGAAGGTCCGGGCCAGCTCTTCCATCAGTATTTCCATTTTGAATATGTCCGGGTAGGCCCAGTCGCTTCTTTCATCGAGCCAAACTTCGCAATAACCCTTTTGCCCCCAGCTCGAAAGCGAGGGGGTGCACACCTGGTTGTCGGGGTTGGCGCTCAAGTAGTCCGACGCCGTACAGAGGGTCACGATATTTTGTTCGAAAGCGATTTTCCTGATGAGAAAATTAAGCCACTGCGGCCCTTCGTACCACCAATGCCCGAAAAGCTCGGCGTCGAACGGTGCCACGATGAGGGGGGGCCGGTCCATAAGCGAGGAGCAATATTCTATCCGTTTTTCGCGGTTGAACATGAAATTCCCCGCGTGGATGAGCGCACGGTCGAGCGCCCGATCGCGATCATAGGGTTTTTTATGGTCGGTTTTCCCGGTAATTTTGTAATATTTCACGCCGGTGTTGGCGCGAAGGCCGATCGGATCGATATAGGGCCGAACATATTCCATGTCCAAATCGAAACCGATGTCGCGGTAAAATTCGCGATACGCGGGGTCTCCGGGATAGCCTTCATGGGCGCTCCATACCGCCTTCGACGCCTCGATGTCGCGGCCGAAGGCGGCCACGGGGGCCCCGCTGCATACCACCGGCGCGAACACGCCATAGCGGGGCCGCGGCTCGGAAAACAAGACGCCATGCGCATCGGTAAAGAAATACGAAATGCCCGCGGCATGCAATATTTTTTCGACGCCGGGATAATACCCGCACTCGGGAAGCCAAAAGCCCGCGGGCGGTTTTTTAAAAATACGCTCGTGGGTTTCCACGGCGATACGCACTTGGGCGATGATTGCCTGGGGGTTTTCCCGCATTACCGGAAAGAAACCATGGGTAGCGGCGCTTGTAATAAGCTCAAGCGCGCCTTTGTCCTGCAATTCGGCGAATTGCCCCGCCAGGTCCATCGAGCAATAGTCCACGAAAACTTTTTTAGCGGACATGAATTTTTCAAGATACATTTTCGCGGTATCGCGAAATTCCGGCTGGTTTTTCGTCCGAACGCATTCTTTTTCGGCAAGCTCGATCGAGCGGTCGATATACTTGACATAGCGCTGCCTCAGCAGCGGATCGCCGAGCATTTCGCAGAGAGTCGGGGACATCGATAGGGTGATCCTGAGCGGGACCCGGTCGCTTACAATGTTATCAAAAATGGAAAGCAGCGGAATATAGGTCTCGGTGATGGCCTCAAAAAGCCAGTTTTCCTCTAACATATATTCGCGTTCGGGATGACGAACGAAGGGCAGATGCGCGTGAAGCACCAGGCACAAATTGCCTTTGGCGGCGTGGGTTGAAAGCAGTGCGGAGCTTTTCATGATTAAAGGATCCCGCCGGAACCGGAGCCGCCTCCCACGGCAATCCCCGCTCCATTGAGTTGGTTGCCTTTAACGCCGCCGTTTTTCAGGGCTTCGGTGGAAAGGCGTAAAAGTTCGGCGGAATTGATCCGGACCCACTCCCCGTCCAAGCGATCGGAGACGCCGTTTCGGGGAACGGCGCATGCATTTGAAACGAGTGCAGGAAGGAACAGGCCGCCGGGCGTTAGAATCCCGCATTGCACGATATAGGTCCGTCCCGGCCCAGGGACCCGGAGGTATTTTCTTTTTTCATTAACGTCGATATCGCTATCAACGCTTTGCCAGGCATTGTTTCCGTTAAATACGATATCGGTGACGTCGAGGACCTTAAGCAACCAGCGTGAGGCGCTATAGGCTTCATGGCCGATTTGTTTTTTTAAATTCCCGATTTTTTCAGGCGTAATTTCCCAGCATACGAAAATGCTCTCGGGGTCCCGCGGTAAAGCCCGTAGAAAATCCGATGGACCTGACAGGCAGGTTAATAATTGCCCATCTGCGATTTGTTCCATTTATGGCCGCCGCTAATGCCGAAGGAAACATTGAAAAAGTTTTCCGCATAATCCGAGTACCGGTCATCGGTCCGTCTGCCTAGTTCAAGCCCTATATCAATAACTCCAAGGCGTCTTCCGGTTGGAAGCCCTACTCCGAGGTCCGCGGCATATTCCTGGCTGCCCGATTGAGGAAGCTGGGTATATCGAAGGCCCGCGCGATAATTCATGATTTCCCAATATTTCGGCGTAAGAGCGCCCGGCTCGGGAATATATTGGACGCCGCCCGAAAATGAGTACGACCTTTTCCGGTCGACCGTAGGCAAAACGCCCCCTGACTCATAATAATTCCATAGCATTGCCGAGACATCGGCGGCCGCGAGCCATTGGGGAGAAAAAACGTACGACGCCCCAAACCCAAGCGTGGGGACGATGCGTATCAAGGCCGTTGACGAAGTCCCGGTAATCGTGCCCGTGTCGTTTTCCGCGTAAACGCCGTTAGTGACCGTGGCCGTGCTTGCCAAGAAATACTCTCCCGTCACTCCTAGGCTCAGCTTTCCTATGGGCGCCATGATCCCCAACCGAACGCCGTTTGCACTGAGGCTGATATTGTTGCTGTCGCGCGAATTAACGTAATTGACCGTAGAATTTAAAAAGTTGGAAACGGTAAAAATTTCGCTTCGAACATCGGAAAAATACACCCGTTCATAGGCGAGTCCTAATTTTAATTTACCGAACTTTTCAAATACCCTGCCCCACCCGATTTCCCACGAAATAATCCCCCCGTGCGCAAGCAGTCCGGGTTGATAATTAACGCTGTCGTCGCCGAAAAGAATGGTCGAATTATCGGACTGAAACCGCGCGTCCTCATTGCTTTGTTGCCGTACGCAGCCTCCAACGGCGCCGAACGTTCCAAAAGGAATGGATAGGGACATTTCTTCGGGCACTCCGGCAAGCATATATGAATGTACCCCGGACTGTGAAAACTGCGTACCGTTTGCCGAATAGAGCGCCGAAAACACCGTTTTCTCGATGGAACCAAGGTTCGCCGGATTTAAAAGCATGATATTATAATCGGCGTCAAGACCGATGCCCGCGCCGCCCATCATTTTGGACATGCCGGAATTAGGCATGAGCGGCAAGCCGAACGGCTCCCTGAGCGAGAGCAGCGATTGCGCGTTGAGGGATGCGGCAAACATGAGCGTTATAAGTAAAAAGATGACTGCCCGGCAGTTCATTGCGTTTATCGGCGGTTTACTAAGTTGCGGTGAATGGCTTTGTGTCATAGTCGTTTATTAAAACCTTTATCGTGGATTAGTGACAACGGCGTCGAGCTTAACTAACGCTTCGGGTTTCCAGGCCACCTGAATAAATGATGGGCCATAGGTATTATACGGACTGTTCTGACCATGGATCCAGAGATATAAATTGACCGATTTATCGTTTTTGTCGACCACCATGTGCTGGAGCATTTTTGCGAGCGGAATGACATACGCCGTATCGCTTGAAATGGAATCCCGTATATAAAAGGTGCCGATCGGATTAATAGTCGTGCCGGCGAGATCGTAAAAATTCCTTGCTTGAGTATCAAGTACCGTATAATAAACAAGAATGGAGTCCAGCCGCATGTCGGAAACGCTTTTTGAAATGGGTATCCGAACGTCAGCTTTTTGGAGCACAACATATTTCTTGCCTTCCGGCGCCGAGGAATCCATAAATGCGGTGATGGATGATACGTCGATTTTGTAAACCGCCCTGCGGGCGGTTTCCCAGGAACATATCGGAGAGCCGCATAACGCGGCGGAATCCGATTCAAGCACCGTGTATGAAGCGTGGTCGCGGGACAAGGTATACATGCGGCGGGCGGTGTCCGTAACGCTGTTATGGAAATATACCGAAAGATTGGGGCTTGTTGCGTCGCCGTTATAGCTCATAAACCGCGCAATTCCCTGACAATTGGAATCCGGCGCCAAACAAAGCGCGAATGCCTCGGTATCGGAAAAACCGACCGTGTCCTTTACCGCGTTTTTAAATTTCGTCGTGTAAATTACGCTGTCAAGCCGTAGCGACATCATGGTATCGCCGCCTTGGGAAGAATCCGTTACGGAACTGTCCATATTAATGGACAAAGTCCCTAATTTCAGGTTATTTTCAGTCAAGAAATCCCTTGGAAAGGCGGCCGAATCCGTTTGCCTGCCGATTATCGATAAATTAGAGAATCGATCAAGGACGACGCATGAATCAACAGCTAATTTTGTTATCCCTTTAACCGGATCGGACAGGGTGTTGATTCTGAACCTCCGTACATTCAGCACGACGCTATCGACAATCGCGTTTTTCATGGCGCTTTGAATAGTGCCATTCAATTTAAAAGCGGACGGCCTGAATTCCAAATAAGCGACAACGTTTTCGGTGTCCGCGCCCACGTTTCTTCCGGCAACTATAAACGGCGGATTATACTGATATCCGGGAGGCAAAGTATCGTTTATATCGCGCATACTGGACGAAGAAATAATTTTTAAGCTGTCAGAAAAGGCCTTCACGTTTCTAGTTAAGTCGATAAGGGTCGAATCAATATCGCTGACGATCTGCCGACCCAAGTTTGTGGAGGGTTTTAACGAATTGCTGCATACACATGCGAAACAAACCGAGAATAGTACGGCTATTTGGAGGATTTTTTGTTTTTTCATATCCCTAATTACGATCAAGGTAAATGTAACGGTATAAAAATAATCGGGTCCGACGATTTTTATTATTAAAGACATGATAAAATAGGTTCACATGAATAAAATGTCAATTTCAATATTTTTTATGCGTTTAAAGGAAAAACGAACGTTTGCGCATGATAAATTACTATTTTTAAGCGGATACCCATGGAAGACACGCTTATAAAAAGACCTTCGGACTGCTCGGTCCTCGTCGTAGACGACGAAGCCATGCTGTGCAACCTGCTTGCCGACACCTTGCAAGACTCCTATAGGGTAACATCCTGCCAATCGGGCAGACAGGCTTTGCGGCTCATCGAGGAAAACGACTTCGACTTGGTGATCGCGGACCTTAAGCTCAAAGACATTCCGGGTATCGACGTACTGAGGTCGGCGAAGGAAAAAGACGATTTTACCGAGCTTATGGTCATAACGGGATACGCATCGCTTGAATCCGCCTCCCGCGCCATTATGCTGGGGGTTTCAGCCTATCTTACCAAACCGCTTTCCTTGGCCGATTTGATATTACAGGTCGAAAAGGCGATCGCCACCAGGATTTTCCATTTAAAAAGCGTGTCCCTGATGCAACAATCCGACACGTTCGCCCCGCATATTAAAGACCATTTGAACAACATGACCTCGCTGTATCATTTTGCGCGCAAACTGATGCTTTCCCTCGAATTGCCCGAAATCACCCGAGTGATTTTGCATGAAATCAATGAAAAAATGGGCTCCACTTTTTCCATTTTAGCGATGAATTACCTTAACTATGCGGAAATCGCCGCGATGCCGCGCACTGGGGAAATAAGCGAAACCGCCATACGGAACATCATTACCGCGAATTGGGACAATACTTTTAACATCTTCGATAAAAACATGTTCGAACAGGGGGATATTCCCTTTCGGATTTTTAAAGGAAGGCGGGGCCAAACCGCTTCGATGGAAAACCTTCGTCCCGTCGGGGTCCAACTCTCGCTCATGGGGCAAACAATCGGATCGCTTCTTATCTTCCGCGACAAGAACATCGCTTCCACGCCCGAAGAAAACCAATTTCTCTACGTTTTCACGTCCTTTGTTTCATCGGTCATCGAACACGGATATATCGACTTGCAGGCAAAGCTGCAGGCCCGTACCGACGGCCTGACCGGCGTGTCCAACCACCGGTCGTTTCATGAAACGCTCGCGCGTGAGATTAGCCGCGCCGACCGCAACAAGTCGCAATGCGCCCTTGTCATTATCGACATCGACGATTTCAAGGCCATAAACGATTGCTACGGCCATTTGGTGGGTGATGCGGTCATTAAAGACCTCTGCGGGCGCATCACCTCCATGGTCCGCAAGGGCGACACGTTCGCCCGCCAAGGCGGCGAGGAATTTTCGCTGATCCTTCCCGAAACGTCGCTTGACGGAGCAATAACCATCGCCGAGCGCGTCTGTTTACGGGTGAATTCTTTGCCGTTTACCTATGCCCAAACCAAGGTCCCCTATACGATAAGCCTCGGACTGTCGATTTACAACGGACAAAAACCCAGGGCCAAGGACGCGCTCATCGCCGACGCGGACAAAGCGCTTTACACTTCGAAAAAAACCGGAAAAAACCGCGTCTCGGTTTGTTAACGCGTACTATGAACCACGCATTCGCTTTTTTCGTTTCTTTCTATAGCGGCGTCCTTGAACTTTGCGGGCTGTTCCTTGTTCCGGTTTTAACCAGGCTAAAAGCCTCGGCGAACTGGAACATCTTCGACCGGCTAAGCCTTCCTCCATCGACCCAAGCAATGCGCGGGGCTTTTCAATCGGTGGCGTGGGTCCATGCCGCCTCGCTCGGCGAATCGAAGCTCCTCGTAAAATTTATCGCGGTGCTCAAGAGGAGGTATCCGGCCCAGGGCTATGTTCTCACGGCAACTACGCGCGCGGGGGTCGATTATCTGAGGACAATAAGCGACGATTCGGTCATCGCCATCGGGTTTCTTCCGTTCGACACGCTCAGGCTCATGGACGCCATGACCGGCCATTTTTCAATTTCCCGTCTGTGGCTCATGGAAACCGAATTGTGGCCGTCGCTTATCTTGACGTGCATGCGCAAAAACATTCCCATCGGCATGGTCAACGCCCGCATGGAAAAAAAATCCTTCGACTCCTTTAAACGCGTCGGTTTTATCTTCAAGCCGATATTTGCCTATCTCGATATCGTCCTGGCGCAAAGCGCGGCTTATGCTCTGCGGTTCGAACGACTTGGCACGCGCCGCTCGGCAATGCGGGTAATCGGAAACCTCAAAAACGCCGTTACCGTGGCCCGCCCGCCGCACGGCGAAAAGGCGGCGCTCAGGGAGGCGCTGGGTATCGCTCCCGAGGATTTCGTGGTGACCGCGGGGTGCGTGCATGAAGGCGAAGGCCGCATACTGAGGAATATGCTTGACAAATTAAACAACGGCGGCGGTATGTCCGTTAGATACATCGTGGTCCCGCGATACCTGCGCGAAACGCCGTCGATCGCGGGCGAACTTGGCGCGCCCACCGCGATCATCCGGCGGATGGAGGCGCACGGTCCATGGGAAACGTGCCTGGTCGACAAAGTCGGCGTGCTGGAAGACCTCTATAAAATCTGCGACGCAGCTTTCGTGGGAGGGACGTTTGTTTCGGTGGGCGGTCATAACGTTTGGGACGCCGCCCAATTCGGGGTCCCCGTTTTCTTCGGGCCCGATTTCCACACGCAACAGGAAAGCTGCGAACAACTTATCGAGGCGGGCGTCGGGTTTACGGCCGCGACGGCCGAAGAGCTTGCCGGACTCATCGCGACGGTCCTAAAATCGGATACCAGCGGTTTTGCCGGCGCGCTTTCCGCATTCATTCAATCCGCTAACGCCCGGCGCGATGAAATCGGGCGAATGCTGCCATGAACGACGCCATGCAAAAAATTCCCGCCCAATTCACCCTGCTCATGGGCGACGATACGATCAGCAGGGAAAAGATGAAAAGCGATATCGTTGCCGCGGTCCAAAATAAATTTCCCACCGCCTCCTTCGAACGGTTCGATCCCGAAACCATGTCGTTTGCATCGTTTACGGAAAAGATGCTGTCGCCTTCGCTTTTCCAGGAAGTCCGTATTTTTCTCCTCCGCGACGCCCACACGCTGTCGCGCGGGGACCTGGACATGCTCACGGAGGTTTTTCCCTACGATCTTCCCGATGCATTCGTGGTCGTTGAAACCGACAGGCCGCTCGTTAAAAAAGGGAAGGACAAGGCCGGGCCCAAGGACTTTCTTGCGTGGGCGGAGACCTTTCAAAAGCACATTGTCAAGAAACCCGCCAAATTCGCTTTCGCGGAATTCGTAAGGACTCCTGACTATAAAATGGCGGAATGGGTCGAGCGGCAAACGCCGCTGCTGCTGGGCCGAAGCATCGGGCGAAAGGACGCCGAATACCTCGTGGACCTGGTGGGCGCCGACAGCGGTGCGCTTTTTTCCGAGCTCCAAAAAATCGACATCCATTTGCCGCCGAACAAGCCCATCGACCGGGGGGCCATCGAGTCGATTTCGGGCGCCACGAGACTCATGACACAATTCGAATGCGCCCAGGCGCTTGGCCGAAGGGATTTTCCCCGCGTGCTTGAAATCATCGAATCGCTGTATTTGGGCAGCGTATACCTTCCGCTTTACCTTGCAGCGATATTCAAGCATTTTTGGGCCCTTTTCAGGATAAAAAATTACGCGCAAGCCCACCCCAAGGACATCGCCGATTTTCAAAACGCGGTCAAACGCTACAATAAGGCCGTGCAGGACGACGTCGGCCTTAAAATCGGCGTGGCCGCGGGCCTGCTCTCCGACAAACAGCGCGCGAGCATTTACCCGGTGATCGTCAAATCCGGCGTAGTGGACCAGGCCTTGACTTTTGAGTATCGCGATTACAAACGGATTTTCGCCTGGTTATATGATTTCGACACGGGTATAAAAACCGGCCGCATCGACGACTCGAAAATCGGCTTCCAATTATTGTGCTATAAAATATTCAAGGCCCGGGAAATAGGGGACGACTGATGCGGTATTTCTTTCGGGTCGAATACGACGGCACGAATTACGGCGGCTGGCAATGCCAGAGTCATACCGTAAGCGTCCAGGAAACCCTGAACAAAGCCTTGAGCGTCGTTACCCGCCAGAGGTGCATGGTGCACGGCGCGGGACGCACGGACGCGGGGGTCCATGCCCGGGCGCAGGGAGCGCACGTGGACGTCGAGGGGGCCTTGGACATCGGGAAATGCGAACTGTCGGTCAACGCCGTGCTCCCGCGCGACATCGGCATATACCGCCTGCAACCCGTGGCGGCCGATTTCCATGCCCGGTATAGCGCCCGGCTGCGCCGCTACCGGTATTACCTCTGCGACCGGAAAAGACCGCTTCTTTACAAAAGAGTCTGGATGACGTTCGGCGACATCGACTGGGCCGCGGTAAACGAAAACATCCCGCACCTGCTCGGCCGGCATGAATTCGGCGCGTTTTGCTCATCGGGAAGCGGGGCGAAAACCACGATTTGCACGATCAAACGCGCCGAGCTTTCCGATACAGACGACGGCCGGGTGTTTATGATTGAGGCGGACCGGTTCTTATATAAAATGGTCAGGACCACTGTCGGGACGCTTATCGGCATCGGACGCGGTAAAATCACCCGGTCGCTTTCGGAAATCATCCTTTCGGGAGACCGCGCCAAGGCCGGAGAAACCGCCCCCGCCTGCGGACTTGTTTTAGACAATGTGGAGTATGACGGGATCGATTAAAAACCCCTCCGCCTTCGGCGCCTCCCCTCCCAGGGGAGGCTTTTCAGAAGGCTCCCCTGGGGAGGGGAGCTGTCACAAAAAGTGACTGAGGGGTTTCTTTAAAGCGGACGGAATTATAAATTTGTGTCATGTCAAAAGTTGAGGCTGCACTTTATATTTTTCTTGAATTTGATAGTGTTACTTTGATATGCTTTGAAATGTATATTTTAATTGAGCTTGCCCGTCTTGTTTGAAAATATCGTCCCTCATTCTTCAAGGAGGTTTCATGTCACGCGTTAAATTCGTTTGCTTGCTCGCGGTGGCCGTTTTTCTTGTCCAAACGTCATCAGTTTTTGCGATTGCCGGAATAGGCTTACAGTATGGATTAGACATGACCATGAAAATGAATAATACCTACATGGAACAAACGACTTTCAATAATTTGAAATTCTCCTTAAATGGTTTGGCTTCGCTCCCCGACACTTTTACTTCCTCAAGTTTTTTAACGGGTAAGGATATTCCCATTTTTATCAATCGAACGGATTGGAAAAATACCGGGATTAACCTTGGGGGGAAAATATACATTGACGTTGTGCCAGTCGTTGACGCCATTGAAATATCAGGAAATTTCGGCGTATGGCAATATAACGGCTCCGTTCTTTATCCTTCAAGCATTACGCCAAATGGTCAGGCGCCCGGACCAAATTCGAGCTTTAAAGATTTAGTTAATATCAATTACGACACATTACCGATCTCATTAAAACAATTGTACCCTAATCGTTTTTTTTGGGGAGTAACTGAAACGCCTTACGCGAAACTTCACCTTGACGCTACTGTTCGTAAATACCTTTTACAAGTTCCGCCTGTTATTAATATGTTCAAGATTTATGGCGGAGCAGGCTTAAGCGTTGATTTTGCTACGCCGATGCTCAGTTCTCAATTGATTCAGGACGCCATCGGCTCCGCTTTAAACGGCACTTATTCCATCGATCAATTCCCCCAAATATTCAACAACCCCAACATCGAAAGAAAAATAATCGACCAGATCCTTAATAACCTTATGACCCCGCACTTCGGGTGCAATATCGCGCTCGGCGCAATGTTTAAAATCCCTTTGGTCCCCATTGGAATTTACATTGACGGGAAATACATCATCCTTTTTAGCAAGCTTGACAAGTATGTTGATGTTGGCGGAACCGGCCTGCTGCTTAATTTCGGCGCGGCATTGGCATTTTAATTATTCGATAAGGACCGCATTCAACCATGCAGAGACTCTGGGCGCCTTGGCGCATGAAATATATCAAGGAAATCGGCAAAAAGGACGAAGGATGCATTTTTTGCTCCAAGCCCGGAGTGGCGGACGATAAAAACAATCTGATCGTTTTGCGCGGGGAAAAGTGTTTCATCATACTGAACGCTTTTCCCTACACCAATGGGCATTTGCTTATCGTGCCGTATCTTCACACTTCGGAACTTGAGGCATTGGACGGACCGACGTCCGCGGAATTATGGAAGTTTGTCGTGGTGGGAAAAAAGGCCCTTACAAAAGCGTATCGGCCCGACGGGTTTAATATCGGCATGAATCTCGGGCGTTCCGGAGGCGCTGGGATTGAACAGCATGTGCATTTGCATATCGTTCCGCGATGGAACGGCGACGTTAATTTTATGAGCGTTTTAACGGATTCGAGGGTAATTTCCCAGGGGCTGCACGATACCTACGACATGCTGTTTCCGCTTATTCAGGAGCTTTCCGCAATCCGCTGAGGCGGCTTGTCCGGAAAATATTCCCACAAACTCATTTCGCCATTTTCAAGCTTCGCGTAAGTATACCGCCGTATCCATTCTCCGGGATTGCAGAATACTTTGTCTGCCCACCGCCTTATTTCAGGATGATGCGTATGGCCGAAAACGACGATATCGCTGCCGCACCCAAAATACTCGCGGGCCCTTTGGCGATATTCTTCCAAAACCCCCTCGCTTATCCATCGCGACGTCATTTTTCTGCTTGACCCGGAACAAAACGAACCGAGCGGAACGCCGATATTCGGATGCAGAAGCTTATAAATTTTCTGGTTAAAGGGATTGCGCAGCACTCTTCGAAGCGCCCGGTATCCTATGTCGGCCTTAATAAGCCCATCGCCGTGAAACAAATGCAAACGCTTTCCCTGGATTGCGGTGTCAAGATGGTCCAGATGTGTTTTAAGACCGATTACTTCCCCGATAAAGGGCCCGAGGGCAAAGTCATGGTTTCCCGCAAGATAATGGACCTCGACCCCGCCGCAAACCAATTTTCTCAGCTCATGGAGGACCTTGAAATAATCAGGTCTTATCGCGTAGCGGTATTCAATCCAAAAATCAAATAGATCCCCGACAATAAAAACTTTTTCGGCCCTTGAAGCGATACGGTCCAGGAAAGTGAGCAAGTGCTTCTCACGATCGTCACATCCCGGAATACGGCGTCCCAAATGCGCGTCGGAAATAAAGAGAACGGGGGTGCTATCGGTCATACCACGACTGCCGGCGCTTCACTATTCCCACAAATCATCTGTGTTGTCAAGATCGCTCGCCATATCGCTGAAATTGGCGTTCTCCTCATGAAGATTGCCAAAATTTAATTCTCTCATATCGTCCGCGTTTGCATCATCATCATCATACTCATCGACATCCCTCAGGATTTCATCGGCATCAAATTGTTCATCCAAAATCATAGGTCTTCACCTCCCTTCGAATGATGGTGCAACCTCAATGACCTTTTGCACGAAGAATTATAATGGATTTTTTAAACCATGTCAACACTTTTTTAAATATTTTTTCAAAGAAAGAAAAAACCGACTTTTGTTGGTTTTAAAGTAATTCGTTTATGCCTAGAAAATATTAATGTAAACTAGCGGGGAGGAAAAATCGTCGGCAAACTAGTGAAGGTTCGGCTTAACGGGACTTGTCTTTTTTCATGATATCGTCGATCTCCTTCTGCACCTTGGCCTGATACAGCACCTCTTCAAGGTCATGGGCGATTTGTTTACCCTCCTTGAGCACTGAGGAGCGTTTTTCGAGGAGCGCAAGCTCCAATTCCCGGCGTTTATTCTCTTCCTTGCGGATTTTTAAAAGTAAAATCGAGTGTCCGATGGAAATACCGAGCAGAAGCGTAAAAACTTGTACGATCCATAAAATCAAATTTTCTTCAAACATAGTGCCGCCTTTGATTGTCCGTATTAATCGACGCTTTGCCTCTTCCGCCTAAAAATATCTCCGGCATCGGCCATTTTCAACTGTTATTTTAAGCGCCTTAATTCATCCGAAATTCATCGGTATTGAAATTCATTCGACGGGCGAAATTAAGCAGATTGATCAGGTTTTCCCGGTCTTTGGGGTCGGGCGCGGGATTCTTCTTAAAGTCCTCATACAGCATACGCACCGCCCCGGTCAATGTGGCGTGAAACCCGTCTTCGATTTTGTTCTTGGCTATGGGAATGTTGAATTTATCGACGATATTCATCAGATACCGCATGCGTTCGCATGCCGCAAACGAAAGGGACGCGGCGAATATGGTGAGTTCCGCCGATAGCAGCATCTCCAAGAGCCTCCGACTTTCCGACAGATCGATCGAAATATTGTATTTGAGGGCTTTTTTCCAGAGTGAAAGCAACCGATTATACACGGCGTCTTCTTGTCCGTAAACCTCCAACCCGTTGACCGCTTTGTTCCACTCTCCGCTTATGACATAGGCTATGGGCGCCACGACGTATTCCGGTATCGGGAAATTAAGGCCGCACAGCGACGCGATGATCTTTTCATTGCGGTCCATCCAGGCCAAATATTTATGGTGCGTGTCTTTGGCGAGCTGATCGAGGAAATGCTTCGCGGCAAGCGCCTTGTGTTCCTCGAAAATCTTCGACAGGTCTAGGCATAATGCGTCCTGATGCGCGGACCACGATTCGGGACCCGACAAGGTTGCCGAGGGGTCCAAAACGGCGTCGGCGGGCAAGACCCACCCGCTGATTTCAGCCTCCTTATTTTGGTGGAGCATCACGTAAAACATAGCCTGCTCGACGAAATTCCTGTGCTCCATGGTCACCGAATAGACGTCATACAGCGTGTGGCTCGCGCTTTGCAGCGATCGGATATGCGAAAGACCGACATGGTATTCGTAATAAGGAAACGTCATCGAGCGCGAGCGGTCCTCATGGATGATCATCCGTTCGGCGACCGCCGTAAAAGCTATTATTTCCAGGTGCCGCATGTTGGGAACGGCGTGATTTTCAAACAAGGTCTTTGCCGTGACCGTCGGATTATTGCTTTTCGCGGCGCCAAGCATGACGAGAAATTCATCGCCGATTTTCAGACGTTCGTTTTTATCGATTCCCAGTTGCATGGCCCTGGCCGCGTATAATATGTTTTGGACGGTTTCTATTCCCGAAACGTCGGAAAAAAACCAACCGCATGAAGTAAACGCGAAAAGCATGTACTTTTGCGCCTCGATGAGCCGGCAAACAAGCCGCACCTGCTCGCGGGACAACGGTGTTTTCGCGCCGAGCCGGGTCAGGACCTCTTTTTTTTCATCAAAGGTCCCCGCTTCCTCGATCTCAAAATAGGCGTCCCGCAGTTTCCAGGGATCGACAAAAAGAAGGCCCAGTTTTTTTTCAAATTCGGCGTCGACGTGTTTTTGGAGCCCCTGAAAAGCCGATCGCAAAGGACCTCGCCATGCTTGCCCCCACGACGGCGGCCCGCCTGTCTTGCATCCGCAGTCCCGCACCCATCTGCCCACGCCATGCGCACAGCTCCACGCAGTGCCTTCGCCGAAGGCGTTTTTAATGCGGACCTCAAACGTTGGAGGATGCAGATCCAGATAATAGGCGAAATTAACGGGGATGATGTTCATTTCAGGCGCCGTTTTTTTAAAAAAATAGGACAAGCACATGTCGCTCAGAGGCTTATGGTGACCGAACGTCTCGCCGTCGGTAGCAATGACTACCACGGCGTCTTCGCGTGCGTGAGAATCGAACAGCGATTGGATTTTTGAACCGAACAATCGGGCGTCGCTTAAAAGCGAGCCGAAACTCGTCTCGCGCGAGAGCGCTTCATCAAAGAAAAAAACGTCAACGTGTCCCTCCATCCCTTTTCCGTCGGACGTTTGCGGAAAGATGCGATAGGGACGCCGCGTATCGAGGGGCTGATGGGAAGTGTAGCGCCAATCGTTACCCGTTATCGGCTTGAACGCTTCGGCCTGGGCCGGGGAAAGAACCACGAACTTGACGCCCTCTTCCACGAGGCAGCGAACGGTTTCCATATTTATGGCGGTTTCGGCAAGCCACATTCCCTCAAGGCCGCGGTCGAAGCGTTTGCGGAAAAAATCCTTTGCCCACCTGATTTGCGTCAATTGGTCGCGCCGCGAGGACAGCGGCATGATCAGGTGGTTATAGACTTGACCGATGGCGTTGCCGCGGCCTCCGAGCCTCCGAAGGCTCTCGCGGTCGGCCTCGATGATGCGCTGGGCTATTTTCGGGTGCCGATCTTCAAGCCATCGGAAAAGCGTCGGCCCGAAATTGAAACTGAGGTCCGCGTAATTGTCGTGGATGTCAACGATCATTCCTTTTGGGTCCAGTAGCCGCGAAAACGCGTTGGGCCGGTAACACTGGTCGTAGACGCATTCGTTCCAATCGTGATAGGGGGCCGCCGAGACCTGCCGCTCGATGATGTCAAGCCAGGGGTTTTCCCGCGGAGGCTGGTAAAAGTGGCCGTGGATAATGACGAAGCGGCGCGGTCCCCCGCCCTCACTGCCAATCATAGGGGGTCCCGTTTTGGTACGTCACGTTTTTGTCCTCCAGGCGCTGCTTGAGGATGTCCAAGCCTTGGGCAAGGATATCGTCGCGAAGGTCGGAAAAGTTTTCGAACCACAATTCAATTTCATTATTAACGCGGGTATAACATTTATCGCCGAGTTTTCGGTCGCCCAGTTGAATTTCGATCGTGCTTTTCGCGCCGTCAATCATGAGGTTTTTCATCCAACGAATCGCCATATATCCTCTCCGTTTTTTTAATTTCCCGATGCAAGCAGCGCCATGCGCGCTTTTCCTGAAAATACGTCGGCCGGAAACTTAAGCACCAGTTCTTCAAATACGCGCCGCCCTTGCTCGATCTCCCCCGAATGAACCAGCGCATCCCCATAATAGTAGCGGTTCTCCGCGCTCAGATCTTCGCGCGACAATCGCTCCACGGCTTTTCGAGCTTGCAAATATACTTTATCCGCAATAAGCGTTTTGAGGCCGTAGGATAAAATAAGCTGCTTGCCGCGCGGGGAAAGATTGTCGAACAGCGGCGACATAAGCGAGGCTAAGGCCATATCGGTAAAACCGGCCCACGCGGCAAACGCCGCCTTGGCGAATTCCCCCCACGCCGAAGGGTCGGACTGTAAGGCGAACACGGCGTATTTGTCGGCCAGGATTTCATCGGCGTCCTTCATGGTAGCGGAAAAATCGATCGAGTCCAAAAGCCCACGGGCCGCTCCCAAGTTCCCCGAAAAAATAAGCGTCCTTATTCTCCAGAGCATGGCCCCGCTCCGTTCGCTCCCCGGCGCGGCCTCGACAAAAGCGCGCAAGGCCCGGTCGGCCGCGGCTTTGACGTCGCGGCCGAAGAGGCTTTGTCGAATCGAAAGCGTATCGCGCATACGTGATTTCGGCAGGGTTTCAATGAGGCTATCGGCCTTTGCCGCATGCCCCGCCCTTTGAAAAAAAGCGACCGCCTCGGCGCGAAAGGTCTCGTTGGCCATCGGGGCCTTTGCAAGCCACCAAGCGGCGGAGTCGGTTTTCCCGAGCTTAGCGTAGGATTGATAAAGCACCAGCGCACAGAGCGCTTTGTCGGAGGGCCCCGCGAGGCGATCGTACGCCATGCGCTCCGCGGGTATCGCATACGTAAAAAGACCGCGCGCCATCGCGCGTTTGCCGCATTCCAAAAGCGGGCGCGCCGAAGGCGAGATCCTTGTGTCGAGTTTTGTTATAACGTCAATCTCTTCGGAAAATAGTCCGAACGCCTCATAGGTCCGCGCCATCCAATCCCGCAGATCGGCCGTATCCTGGGCCCGGCCCTGCGCGGCGCACTCGCCATAGGCGGCAACCACCGAGCGGACCGTGTCGATTTTGGCGTCCTTGAGGATTTCCGAAAGTTGAAACCGGGCCAGGGCGCCGCATTGGGGGGCTTTTTCCAGGGCGCGGCATGCAAGGCGGCCTGCCTGACCGTATTGGGCAAGCGTGCCTTTGATGCGCACCCATTGCATAAGGTCCCCCGCTCCCATGGTCCCTTCAAGGCCGAATTCCGTAAAAACGCTGTCGGCTTCACGCAGCTCATCGTGCGCAAGAAAAAATGACGCCCGCGCCAAAGCTTGCGTTTGCAGGGCCGTTGGCGCGTTCGGCGAAAACCCGCCCCAAGCGCTGAACGCCAGGCACACGTTTATATAAGCCGGTAAGAATATTTTATTATTAATTTTTCGCCCCAACCCATCAACCCGTTAACCCATCAACCCCGCAACGGTTTTATTTCGCCGGTCCCGTGGCAACATTGTTGCTCACCGCGATATGAATTCTTCCCCAACTTTGAGTGTCCGTGTAATTCCTCGCCCATTCAATTGCCGCGTCCCCTATTTTCACGGGAATGCGCATGCCGATCCCATAGCCCATCATTTTAGTTCCCGATGCGATCCTGATCGCGGCGTTTTCATTAAAACCGATCCCGCCGTCCAGGAATACGAATACCGCTCCGCTATAATTGAAATAATAGAGGTATTCCAATTGTTCATATAAAACCGTTTTAAAAGCGAATTCGTTGTCCGTATAGCCGCGTAATGAATTATACCCGCCGGTACGGTATAATTCAACGGTCTGTAAGGTGTCGCGAACGTCGGTGATAAATGTCCCCGCTACGGCGCGGGCGGAAACCGCATAGCGTAGGGACAAGGGAATTTGCACACCCGTATTGATATCGATATGCCACCGGTTTAAAAGTTCGCCCTGGGTCTGTTGCAACCCGCTGCCGATCCTGAAATCAAGATCGGAGGCGAATTGTCCGGCCCGAAAGGGCCTCCTGTGCCGGGTCACTACGAAATCGACCCCTTCATAATTACTGGCGATATCATTGACCGCGGCGCTTGTCGAATCCGAGGTGCGGGTGATTTCATGCGCCTGAAGCTCCATACCCCATTGCCAATAAGGCCACCATTCGGTAAGCGCTTCGAGTTCCCCGTGCAGATACCCATACGCGTTTTGCTGGACTTCCAACCCGAACCCTCCGGCGCCGAAGAGCGGCAGCCCCAATAAGAAAGGAACCGATAAGGAAACTTCCAGGCGCTGATAATTCTGCTCCCCTTTGTAGGAAAACAATCCTACTTCGCCGTAATGAAAAATGTTGTTCAACGAAATATTAAATATTCCGCTGAGCGTGCTTGCCGCCGTCTGTCCGGCTTGAAAGGCAATCGCCCCATCCAGACCGAGACCGACATGGTCCTCGATCGAAAACGGCGTGATCACGCCCCCGGAAAAACCGCCCGCGCCGCTTATCGTGTCCTTGCGCGCCAGCGTGTCCTGCATGATTTTCAAGGCCCCGGTTTCCACGGCGGCTATATAGGGGCGCGTCAGGAGACGCTCCCGCGACTCTTCAACGTTGCGTTCGTCGAATTCGGCCCCTTGGACAATCCCGAGGTCGTGACCGATCAACCGCGGGTTCGTCTTGAATTTCCCTAAAAGCATCGGCTTCGCAAAAGCATAACGCCCGTTTTCCCGCACGTTGAAAATAACGAACATGAGGCGGCCGTAAGGCTTATGGCGGAACATATCGATACGCTGCGTATCGACGATGGTAATTGAAAGCGTGGCGAATGGGCGGCCATGACAACTGAAAAAATATACTACTTTACGGGCAAGCCCCTGAATTTCCCCGGCGTCATAATATCGGGGGAAGAGGCCCTTGCCGACGGAATCCGCGGCGCAGGGAAATTCGCTTTTGATAATAAGCGAGTCGACGCGGCTCCGGGGGCCCGGATGGACATGGATAACGCGGGCCTGAGTATCGAACGACGCCTTGAAAAATCCCATTGAGTCAAGAATATTCCTGACCGCGCCGGCCCTTTTGTCTTCGGGGAAACGCTTGCAATTATCGAGCAGGGGCCCTGAAAATCCGGACGACGAATCGATGACGCACGCGTACGCCGGCGCTGCTGCCGCGGCTGGGGGGGCGGCGGACAGGGTAAGCGCTTTGCACATGAAAACAAAAACGCCGCTCATCAGCATTCGCCCGGCAAGAGTGCCGGGGAAAAAGGTAGTGCGGCGCTTATATGACAAACCCTGTAAATAGGGGGGCGAGGTTTTCGTGCGGACTATGCCTGTCCTTTCTGCTTCCTCTTTTCCATGATTTCTTTTCCCTTGACGGAATATTTCGCCACGGGAACTTCCTCGAGCCGTTCAATGGAAATAGGCTCCCCCGTCACCAAGCAAATTCCGTAGGTGCCGTCTTCTATCCGCTGCAGCGCTTCGTCGATTTGTTCGAGGTATTTTTGCTGGCGTTCGGCAAGACCCATGGTGAACTCGCGCCCATAGGCCAAGGAGGCGGTGTCTCCCAAATGAAAACTATATCGGGAGTTCTCGCCGGCCTCGTCCGCAATGGATTGCTTAAGATTATCGTGCTGGATCTCGCCCATTTCCTCGAAGACTTTTTTCTTCTCGGCGATCAGCTTTTCCTTGAAATGGTTCAATTCCTTTTTTGTTAACCCTTTAGCCATTACGGACCCTCCGGATGAATTAATGGATGCAAAAAACATTTAAATATAGATCATGTTGGATATAACGACAATCTTTTCGCCGCGCCGGATTCATATAATCAACAATTTTATCATCCGCCCTTTCCGATATCCATGAAAATTTCAAAATACTAACAACCTCCGCTATCGACCCTGATCTATTTTTTCATACCCGAATGCACTTTTATAGGAAGAAAAACGCTGCAATCATGACCAGAATCGAACAGGCGAAAAAAGGGATCATTACCGATGAAATGAACATGGCCGCCCGGGGGGAAGGGCTGTCCCCCGAAGTTGTGAGGCAGGCCGTGGCAAACGGCAGCATCGTTATCGTAAAAAATACCCTCCGAACGATCTCCCCGCTCGTTGTGGGCGCGAAAACGCGCATTAAAGTAAACGCGAACATCGGAACGTCTTCGTCGCTGGCAAGCATCGATGAAGAACTGCAAAAAATGCTGGTTTCCGTCAAATTCGGCGCCGATGCGATCATGGACCTTTCCACCTCAGGGGATTTGCGGCGCATCCGCGAAGCCATCCTCGAGAAGTGTCCGGTTGCCGTGGGCACCGTGCCGCTTTACGAAATGGCGCTCAGGGCGAAGGCGGGGAACAAATCGATCCTTGACATCACCGACGACGAAATGTTCGAGGTCATCGAGGACCATTGCACGCAGGGCGTGGATTTTTTGACCCTGCACTGCGGGGTGACCATGCAGTCGGTGGCCCGGTTTAAAAACTGCGAGCGCCTTGGCGGGGCCGTGAGCCGCGGCGGCACGATCATCATGGAATGGATACATCATAACAAACGCGAAAATCCGCTTTACACGCAATTCGACCGGCTGCTCGGCATACTCGCCCGTAACGACGTTGCGGTGAGCCTTGGCGACGCGTTTCGGCCGGGGACCCTGAAGGACGCCTCCGACCGGGCGCAAATCGAGGAACTGGTCATTTTGGGCGAACTTGTCAAGCGCGCGCGGGAAAAACACGTCGGGGTTTTCGTCGAAGGCCCCGGCCACATGCCCATGGACCAGATCGCCGCGAACATGCAAATCCAAAAAACCCTGTGCGAAAACGCCCCGTTTTACGTTTTGGGTCCCCTGGTCACCGATATTTCTCCGGGCTACGACCATATTACCGCCGCCATCGGCGGCGCGATCGCGGGCATGGCCGGGGCGGATTTCCTGTGCTATGTCACGCCCGCCGAGCACTTGCGCCTACCGTCCATCGACGACGTCAAGGAAGGGGTCGTGGCGTCGCGGATCGCCGCGCACGCCGCGGACATAGCCCGAGGAATTCCGGGCGCCATGGATTGGGACAACGCCCTTTCGAAGGCGAAAATGGACCTTGACTGGGAGAAAATGATTTCGCTCTGCGTGGACCAGGAAAAGGCGCGGGCCTATCGCGCCTCGCTTCCTCCCCAAGAAGGCGACGGCGCGGTGTGCAGCATTTGCGGGGAGTTTTGCGCGATCCGCAGGTCGAAGAACGTGGTTGAAAACAAATAATTCCATGGAATCATATTGTTTGTCCTGCATTCCGGCCCCCGATGCGTGGGAAATCGCCCTTGCGCGATGTATTTCCCTTGGAATGACCGGATGTCAAGAAGTCGAGACCCCGCTGGGGACCGAATCAAAATGTTTTTTTAAGAACCGGGCCGCGCGCGACGCCGCCGAAGCCGAGCTGCGCGGCCTATGGCCTGGTTTAGCAATTAAAATTTTTGAAGTGCCGGAACAGGATTGGAACGCCAAATGGAAAGAATCCATGGAGCCCGTTCAAGTTGCGCCGGGCGTTTGGGTTTCGCCGAAATGGCTTCCTCCGCCGCTTTCGGAAAACGACCATTGGATTAAAATAGAACCGAAAATGGCGTTTGGGACCGGTCACCATGCCACCACAAGGCGCGCGGCAGCGGCAGTGCAAAAAATTTCCAAAATGCTGCCGGGCCACTTTTCCATTCTTGACATAGGTTGCGGCGCCGGAGTTTTGTGTTTCGTCGCCGAACTCTACGGAGCGGGAAAAACCCTGGGTATTGATATCGACGCCGTCTGCGCCGAAAATTTGGCGGAGAACCGGCGCGAAAACCCCTGCGGCGGGCATTCAAACGCATTTGCAATCGGAACTCTCGACATGCTGCGCGGCGCTTCCCTTTTCGATTGTATCGTCATGAACATGATCAGCGCCGAGTCCGAGCCGCTGTTGAAACATGTTTTTTCCTTACTCAAGAGCGGCGCAATCCTGATCTGGTCTGGCCTGCTTATCGAGGAAAAAAATACCGTCATCTCCCATGCTTCCCAACAGGGGTTTTCTCTATCCGACGAAAGTTTTGAGGAAGAATGGTGGTGCGGAGTATTTAAGAAGACTACGTAGTAGTACTTTTCGGCCCTCGTTTTTAAACCCGGAGTAAAAATATGAGCGGGCGCGGCTTGGCGATACTGCTTCTATGCGCGGCTTCGACATTCTGTCAATTATCCGTGATAAGCGGCAAGGCGCCGGTCTTCCCTCCTAAGGTCGATGCGATCGTTTTTTCCGTCGGAAGCGCGAAAACTCGAACTAAGTCGAAACTCCCCCACGATACATTGCCAGTTAATTTTTATGAAGATTTCACGGCCAATATCGATTCAACCATCCGCTACGTCGACGCAGTCAGGCTCAAACGCAAGGAACTAAGCGGCAACGCCCACGGGGCGAAATTCATTGCGTACCTCAAGTTTTTTTCGGATACCGTGCAGATCGTAAAGGCTTCATTCGCCGAAAATAGTTTTAAAAGCGCCCTGCTCGACCTGACGAAGGACAAATACCCTTTTGTCGCGGTGTTTAAGCCTGCGCTGGCAAAAAAGCTTCAAATCGAGTACGGCAAACTGCGGAAAAAAATATAAGCGACTTGACAGATTCTGCGTATATGATAAGTAACTTGGCAGATCGAGCTGAAATCCGTCCCTTCCGATACTCTTTATATCGCCGATCAGCTTCTTCAACCCATAGGTTCTCATTTTCGATAACTTCCGTCATTCGCATCGTTTTCAATATTAATTTTTCCACCAGTCTTTAACAAATGTATTAAATAAATTTAGGATCTCCATTGGCAAACCTTCGTAATGCATCGAAACTTGGATTTCCGGATCTTGTTTACTTCGAGTTGCGAACATTATAGGTTTTGCTTTTTCATAAATGGAGTCGGTCATTGAAAAATGGTTTGAAGCTTTTGTCTCAATCGAATAAAGCTCATTAAGCTGAAGGAATTCGGTCCCCTCCTCCTGAAATTGCCCCATTGAGACGAAAAATTTGCGACTTTTAAATATAAATTTATGCACTATGTCATTTTCGCTCATAAATATGGAACCTTTTTTAAAATCTATCGCCGGTGTCGGATGTTTTGGCTTTCCGTGCGTAATCCGATGGTGAAGACATCATCAGTATTGGCAGAGTGCATCGTTGATGAGGGAATGGAAACTACGCGAGACTTGCCTTTTTCTTGCGAGTATTTCCAATATAGAGCTTTCTTTTTGAAACAGATGTCTTTTGCTTCATGGATTTAAAAATCTTACGCAGGTCTCCGCCATGTTCTAATTCAATTTCTTTGCGAGTTTTCCAGATTTCCTCAAGAATTTCATTTTTCATGGTTATCTCCTTCATTTTCAATAAGTTCCTCAGGTGTGCATATAACTGGCGTTTCAACGCCAAGGCTTTCGTTTATTCGTGATGGGAAGGTCTTAATGGCATCCATGCGATTTTGAGCTGCGCGTGAGTCTCCTCGCGATATTTCTTCGACGACAAACTGGGAAACATAAGGCTGGTATTTATGTAATTCGTTCTCCCACCAATCGGCGGATATTTCCTGATATGCGGCTACAACCAAATCTTTGCTCCGGCGGTTCGCATAAAAACTTATGACGGAACTTTCTAAATAAACTTTCGGTTTAGCCATATTTCCTCACATTTCCGTAAGCCCACGGCGACCGGAGTATTTACGGAAAGAATTTCGTGAACGATATTATATCGTAACGAAAGGATGTCCGCATGAAAAAAGCCGAGCAAGCACTAC
>Ga0182027_10001431_pt1 | contig 40036 bp, 38 predicted proteins | sample 712E1DmetaG_FD_121300 | JGI IMG/M metagenome (GOLD analysis project Ga0182027, IMG submission 121300) | Permafrost microbial communities from Stordalen Mire, Sweden - 712E1D metaG (Illumina Assembly) | ecosystem: Environmental > Terrestrial > Soil > Wetlands > Permafrost | place: Sweden...
TCAGGACTCGCCTTGGCCGCTCGGTAGAGCGTGCGTTGAAGTTTCCGCACTTTTTCTTTCGATGTGAGCTTAGCCTTTTGGGCAATCACACAATGCCTCCCTCTTCACACGCTATGACCGAAGCCCCGGCCCTTCCCTCATCCCGTGTTTGTCGCGGAATTGCAATCGGTACTACGACCGGGTCCGACTCCCACGCCGAAGCGTTCGCCTTTTCGACTTTTGGCCTTATAGGCGAGCGTTGCCGACGAACGTCCTCGACTCTTCGGGTGGGTCTCTCCAGTTGCACTACAAGCCTTTCGGTACATGCCGTCTCCCTTTACGCCGATCAGCCCAACGAGGCGTTCCCGCTTCGGACCTCGTCAACATGGACTTCCCCATTCTCCTACTGGGTCGTCGCTGACAGTCCCGGCCTCTCCAGTAATCACTGGCCGGGTATAGATCACGGCGCTTGCTCAGAGTTCACTCATTATTACGGCCTGCACTTTCGTTTCGGGTCGCGGACTGGTTTTTCTGGACCCTTTGTCACTTCGCTTTCTACATCGCTTTGCAGCAACGCAGAGAAGTCAAACTACAGGGGTGAACGGGTACTTTCCCCTGGCGAGTTCGTGTCACCTCGCTAGCCTTGTAGCTCATTATTCTGGACACACAGGAGGAGTTATGAAACGGTACCTTTCGCTTGCGATGGCTCTGGGCATAATCTTTTCAGCGGGCCGGGCCCGGGCTGCGGAACCGAAACTGCGATGGCTGGGGCACTCCGCCTTCGTTTTTTCGTCGAGAACCGGGAATATTTTTCTCATCGACCCCTGGGTGACCAATCCGAAGGCCCCCAAGAATATCACCTTCGCGCACATCGAAGGCATCCTTGTGACGCATGGCCACACGGACCATGTAGGGGAAGCGTTCGACCTGGCTAAAAAGTTCAACGCGCCTCTGGTCGCAAGCCATGAACTTACAGAAATTGCGAAGAAGCACGGCGTCACGAATGTCCTTCCCATCAACCCGGGAGGCAGCCAGATCATCGGCGATGTTACGATCACCGCCGTCACAGCCGTACACTCCTCAAGCTACAACGAGGGGGAAAGTGCGATCTACGCTGGCGCGCCACTTGGATTCATCGTCGCAGAAGATGGCGTCCCGACCTTTTATCATGCCGGCGACACAGGCGTGACCTATGATATGGCACTCATCAGCGAACTCTATCATCCGGCCGTCGCCCTTCTCCCAATCGGAGGCGTTTACACGATGAAGCCGGAGGAAGCGGCGCTCGCCGCACGCAGCCTTATGGTCAACACAATTGTTCCGATGCATTTCGGCACGTTCCCGGCTCTTTCAGGAACACCAGCGGAACTTGTGGTGGCGCTCAAAAGGCTTGGCCTGCGCACGCGTGTCGTTGAATTTAAGCCCGGGCAGGAAATCTCCCTCAATGATTTAGCCGCGGCGAAGTAGTCCTCAAAATCGATTACCGCAAAAGACGACAGGGCGCACTGAAATCCAAGATCGCGGCCGTCGAGCACCGTCCAGGAAAACATCTGAGAACCTGATTGTTATTGAGCCGGGATGTTCGACAGCGGCCAGCGGTTGGGCATGACGTCTCGAGACCCGTCCGGGAAAGGCGTTCTGAGAAAAATATTCGCGAGATCTCGAGCTTTAGGGCTTTTAATCACGTTGTAATAAGCGGCCGCATCGGCTCTCCGGCCCTGAGCATCGAGAGCATTGCCGCGACGAAGAGCCACCCAGTCTTCCAGGCCAGGGGGAACAGCATTGGATTCCAAACGATCCAGGAGGATGACGGCCTCCTGCCACCGGCCAATAAACAAATCATTTTCAACCGCCCGATAACGCACGAGCGAATGCGTACGCTGCTTGATCATCGGGTCCAGCTCTTTGAGCCATGATCCCTCAGGATCGGCTGTCTCCAGCGATTTGCTCCATAAACCCTGCCGCTGATACACATACGCGAGGCCGAGCCGGTAACGCGGGTTATGGGGGTATAAGGTCATCAAATCCATAAATAGGGGAACGGCCTCATTCCATTTCTGTTCTCTCTGGGAAGCATCGATTGCCGCCAGGATGGATTCTGCTTCCCGCCGGGCGGCACCGCCCTTCTGTGACACTCCCTGTATGAGAGCAAGCCCCTTCGCCCGATCACCCCACATGCCGACCATCATGTAGGCAAAAGGTTTAGCCGCCTTAGGGATCCTGTCCAGGAAGTAGTAGTAAAGTCCGAGCCCCAGATTGGTGTCTTCAAGCGAAGGATCAAGTTCCAGGGCCTTCTGCAGATGGGACACCGCGTGCCGGGCTTTCGGGATGGCAGAACCGTAGCTCCGTTGGGCCACGTAGGCGCGCGCCTGAAAACCCAGCACCGCGCCTTGATAGTAGTGGCTCAGCGCCGGAGAGCTCTTGGCAAAATTGACGGCCTTCCGCAACGCTTTTTCGCTGGCGGACTGGAATTGCTGAAAAGTCCTGGCGGACGGAGGATCTTCCAATAGATACTCCTGATAGTAAGCGACGCTCAAGTAAAACTGCCCTGCCGGAGACTCGGGATAGCGCGCATCAAGTTTCTCTACGGCCTGAATCGTCTGAGGAATCCGCAGATCGTAAAACAAATCAACGATCTTGGCCGCGTCGTCTTCTGGGGAAGCATAAACAGGTATGGATAACACGAACAGCGCCGTCATTCCGGCGAAAGCCGGAAACCAGACCCAATGTACTAGACCCCGGCTTCCGCCGGGGTGACAACTCTTCCTAAATTTCAAGGAATTGGCGGACTTCAGTTTGACGGCGCTTCATTTCGTCGCCGAGTTCGATGAGCCCTTCTTCGGTCAGCAGGCGCTCGGTGAGGGGAAAAAGGGCGTCTTCTTCCTTCCGGAAGTGCGTGAAAAGCAAAACTCGTAGCTCCTGAGAATAAAATTCGAGCTCCTTCTTGTTGGCAAGCGGCGTCTTGCGCAGGAGCTTCAAAAGCGCATCGATATCCTTATGTTCCTGGTAGATCTCATCCGTAAATCGCCGGAACAGGAGCGGCTCCGCTTCGACGGCAGGCAGGAAGATCTCATCTTCAAACCAGGCATGGGCCTTCACCGCCCGGTGCAGCGTCAGGCAGATCTTCTCAAAGCGCGGATTGTCGAGCGTAAACTGCTCGAGGATCTTATTGATCAAGCGATGGTCCTTGAGGAGGGCATCGGTGGCTTTGGTCCCGCTCATAACATGACTATAGGAGATCGGAGACCTTCGGAGCAATGCGACCTGGCTTCCAGCTGATTAGGGTCTTAATAGTTAAGTACTTGACAATATAGGGCCGGACTGTTAGGCTGGGCCAATGAAAACGGCTTCTTCCCTGTCGCCCTCGGATCTTCTGGCACGCCGGGAGACCTTTTATAAGGAAATGCGCGAGGCCTTTGCCGGACGCATCAAGGGGCTTGATCCCCTGTCCGCGGAAGTTTGTTTTAACGTCGTCCAGACTTATCACCTCGCCGAAACCGCCATGCTGGAACATATTCAGAAGATCGGTGTTACACTGTCTGGATTGAATATACTGACTATTCTCAAACATCACCGAGACACCGGCTGCCCGCAAAACGCGCTCAGCCACCTTCTGATCGTTTCACGCGCGAATATCACGGGCGTAATCGACAGCCTGGTCCGCAAGGGCCTGGTCACCCGAGAAGAAAGCGCCGGGGATCGCCGGGTGGTGCTGGCGAATATTACGAAAAAGGGGGAGGCTCTGGTCGACTCCTACATGCCGACTCATTTCGGAACCATGCGCGAAATGACGTCGTCTCTGACCAAAACCGAGAAAGCGACCCTCGTCCACATTCTCACCAAAATGCGGCAGCGCATCGTTCACGCCGCGCTCGTCGTCATGCTTCTGGCGGGGACCATCCGCGCGGACACGACCCTTTCCATCGGACAGGCGATCGATCTCGCCATTCAGAACAACCTGACCCACAAATTGGCTAAAGCTTCGACGGACCAAGCCCGCGGAGTCGCCATCCAGGCCTCCGCCGGCCTTTTGCCGCAACTGACCGGTTCCATTTCGCAAACCCGCATCTTCAAAGCCAACCTGGCCTCCGAGGGGTTCGCCGCCATCCCCATTCCGGGCTTCAATCCGGTCATCGGTCCATGGAACGACTTTGATGCCAGGCTCTCGCTGGTGCAAACGCTGTTCGACGCGAACATCTTCTGGAAAATGCGCGCCGGACGCGCGGGACAACGCATCGCGGAGCTCCAGGAAGCCCTCGCCCGGGAACAGGTCGCCACCGCCGCCGCACTCGCTTACCTCGAAGCTCAGCGCACCCAAAGAGCGGTCGCCGCGGCCCAGGCGGATCTGGCCCTTTCCGATCGACTGCTGAAGCTGGCGCGCGATCAGCATGACGCGGGAGTCTCCACCGGCATTGATGTCGCCCGGGCGGAAACCGAGCGCGCCGAGGAAAATCTGCGGCTGATTCGCGCCCGACTGGCCGTCACACAGGCGGATATCCGGCTCAAGCGCGTCGCGGGACTTCCACTCGACCGCGTCATTTCTCTCCCGGACATTCCACGCACCGATCTTCGGGATCATCCGGCATTAGAAAAGGCCATCGGCCTGGCCGGCCATGACCGCGTCGAGATTCAGATCGCCAGGGCTAATAAGGAAGCCTCCTCCGACATCCTCAGCGCGGCGCGGTCCGAAAACCTTCCAACGATAAGGGCCATGGCCGATTACGGACACAGCGGAACGACGCCAGACAGCACGGCACGCACCGGGAGTATCGGGGCGCGCCTGGATCTCCCGATCTTCTCCGGTGGGGACACTCATGGCCATATCGTTCAAGAATCCGCTCTTCAGAAAGAAGCGGATGACCGCATCAACGACACCACCGCGCAGGTGGAAGAAGATGTGCGGCTCGCGCTGGAGACGCTGACCGCGGAATTTGATGAGACGCGTACGGCGGATCAAACCGTCGGGCTGGCTCAAAAGGAATTGAAGTTCGCCCAGGATCGCTTTTCCGCCGGAGTGGGGGACAATATTCAGGTGTTAAACGCCCAGACGGCGCTGGCCCGCGCGCTCGATGATCAGGTGGACGCCTTCGCCCGCTATGACAGCGCGCGCGTGAATCTGGCCGCGGCGCTCGGCCATGTGCAGGAATTTAAGTAGCTGTAAGGAGAAAGGAACCTGTTATGCCTGACGAAAAGAAACGTTTGCTCAAAGGCGCGGGAATCGTAGCTGCCGTCATCGCCCTCCTCGTGGGGTCGGTGCTTTACGCTCACTTCTCGCATTACGAATCCACGGATGACGCCTTCATCGATGCCCACATTATTCCGATCAGTCCGAAGGTGGCAGGACAGATCGTGGCCGTCCACGTCAACGACAATCAGGCCGTCGGCACTGGAGATCCGCTCCTCGAAATCGACCCGCGCGATTATGACGCGAAATTGACCGAGGAACGCGGGAAGATCGCCGCGGCCGAGGCGGAGGCCCGACGCGCCACGGCGGATGCCAAGCGCTACGAAAAGATCTTTAAGCAGGATGAGATTTCCAGGCAGCAGCTCGACAACGCGGAAGCGACGGCGGCCTCCGCGCAGGCAGCGCTGGAGCGGGAACGCGGAGCCCTTCAGCAGGCGGAGCTGAATCTCTCCTACACGAAACTGGTCGCGCCGGAAGCGGGCCGCATCACCAAGAAATCGGCGGAGCCCGGCGCCTACATTCAAGTGGGACAGACACTCATGGCGATTGTTCCCGACCGGGTCTGGGTGACCGCCAATTTCAAGGAAACCCAGCTCACTTACATGCGTCCAGGACAGAAAGTAACGATCAAAGTGGACGCGTTTCCGGGCCGCGAGTTTGAGGGCCACGTCGACAGCATCCAGTCCGGCACGGGCGAGCGCTTCAGCGTGCTGCCGCCTGAAAACGCGACCGGCAATTACGTGAAAGTGGTCCAGCGAATTCCTGTGAAAATATTGATCGACACACCTCCCGACCCGGCCTTCCAGCTGGCGCCCGGGATGTCCGTCGTCCCTTCCGTTCGCGTGAAATGAAGGAATGGCATCCTCACTTTAATCCCTGGCTGATCGCCTGGGTGGTGACGATCGCCACCTTCATGGAGGTGCTCGACACCTCGATCGCGAATGTGGCCCTTCCGCACATTGCCGGGAACCTGGCCGCCGGGGTGGATGAAAGCACCTGGATCCTGACCTCGTACCTCATCGCCAACGCCATTATCCTTCCGCTGAACGGCCTCTTTTCCTCCATCATCGGTCGCAAGCGCTACTACATGATCTCGGTAGCGCTCTTTACGGTGAGCTCATTTCTCTGCGGCATCGCTCCCAACCTTCAATGGCTGATCATTTTCCGCGTGCTGCAGGGCCTGGGTGGAGGCGGGCTCCAACCGGTGTCACAAGCCGTCCTTTTGGACACGTTCCCCGCTGAAATGATTGGCATGGCGATGGCCATGTATGGGGTCTCTGTCGTGACAGCTCCGATCATCGGGCCGACCCTGGGCGGCTGGATCACGGATCACTACAGCTGGCGCTGGATCTTCTTCATCAACATCCCGGTCGGCTTCCTGTCTCTCTTCATGACCGCGCGCGTCGTGGAAGACCCGCCCTACCTCGAGCATAAGCCGATGAGCAGCCTGAAGCACGATTCTATCGCCATCGGCGTCATCGCCATCGGCCTGGCCAGTTTCCAAATCATGCTCGACAAAGGTCAGAGACTTGATTGGTTTGACTCGCGTGCCATCGTGTTTCTTGCTCTTCTCGCCGGCGCCGGCCTCCTCTTCACACTCATCTGGGAGGCCCTCCAGAAAGAACCCGTCGTGGAAGTCCATCTGCTCGAAGAAAGCAATTTCCTTCTCTCCAATGTGCTCATCTTCATGGTGGGCTTCGTGCTCTACGGCAGCACCGTGCTCCTGCCGCTCATGCTGCAGACTCTGATGGGCTACTCCGCTACTTTGGCCGGACTGGTCCTGTCCCCCGGCGGGATCGCGACGATGATCTGCATGCCGGTTGTGGGGTACTTGTTGGGCAAAGTGCAGGCCCGCTGGCTGATCGCGATGGGTCTGGCGATCATGGCGCTCTCCTGCGAATACATGGCGCGCTTCAGTCTCCAGGTGGATTACGGAACGGCGATGATCGCCCGCCTCATCCAATCGATCGCCATCGCATTCTTGTTCGTGCCGATCAACGCAGCCGCCTATGCTTTTGTCCCCGGCCCCAAACGTACGCAGGCCTCCGGCATGATTAATCTGTCGCGCAATCTTGGGGGGGGTGTCGGGATCGCGATGTGCTCAACGGTTCTCGCCCGCTATTCCCAGATACACCAGAGCGTGCTATCGGCACACCTCAGCGCCTCCGACCCCCGGTATCAGGCCGCCATGAGTAAGGCGGTCCAGCAGCTGCACTGGAAGGGGATGAGCCTGACTCAGGCCCCAGTCGTGGCGCAGGGGATCCTTTATAAAGAACTGGTGCGGCAGTCCACCATGCTGGCTTACATCACCGATTTCCGATTTATGTCGGCCATGTGTATCGGGACGATCCTTCTGGTCTTCTTCCTGAAAAAAGGCGACATGACCAGAGGAAATCTTCCGGTCCATTGAGATGAACGCGACGGAATGGCGTCCGAAACATAACCCCTGGCTGATCGCCTTGACGGTAACGCTGGCCACCTTCATGGAGGTTCTGGACACCTCCATCGCCAACGTCTCCCTGCCGCACATCGCGGGGAATCTCTCCGCCGGGGTCGATGAGGCGACCTGGGTCCTCACGTCCTATCTAGTGGCCAATGCCATCGTGCTTCCGTTAAGCGCCTGGTTTTCATCGCTCATTGGAAGAAAAAACTATTACATGATTTCCGTGGCTATTTTTACGGTCAGTTCGATCCTGAGCGGATTGGCGCCGTCTTTAGGGTGGCTCGTGACATTTCGGATCATGCAGGGACTGGGCGGAGGCGGCCTTCAGCCGAGCGAACAGGCGATCCTGGCGGACACCTTCCCGCGCGAAAAGCTGGGGATGGCGATGGCCGTCTATGGCTTTGCGGTTGTGACGGCACCAGTCCTTGGACCGACGCTCGGGGGCTGGATCACCGACAACTTCAGCTGGCGATGGATCTTCTTCATCAACATCCCCGTGGGCCTTCTCTCGCTTTACATGACCTCGCGCCTGGTCGAAGATCCGCCGACCGCGCATCGTCGACCCCTGAAGGACCTGCGCATTGACTATGTCGGGCTGGGCCTCATCACGCTCGGGATCGCCTCCCTGCAGTTCATGCTGGACAAGGGCGAACGGCTGGACTGGTTCTCCTCGAACCTGATCGTCACGGTCGCCACAGTCTCTGCGGTGTGCCTGCTCGTCGCCATCTTCTGGGAATGGCACCACAAAGACCCGATTGTCGAAATTCGCCTGTGGGGGGATCGGAATTTCGCCATCGCCAGCTTCCTGATGTTCATGCTGGGTTTTATCCTGTTTGGCAGTACCGTGCTCCTGCCGCTTTTTCTCCAGACGCTCATGGGATATTCCGCGACGACGGCCGGCCTGGCCATATCGCCGGGAGGTCTCGTCACCATGTGCTGCATGCCGATCGTGGGATACCTCCTGGGAAAAGTGCAGGCGCGCTGGCTGATCGTCTGGGGACTGGGGGTCGTCTTCATATCCCTCGTCTACATGGCCCACTTTAATCTCTACATCGATTATTGGACAGCGGCTTCGGCCCGCATCATCCAGGCCGGCGGGCTGGCCTTTCTCTTTATTCCGATCAATACGGCTGCCTACGCGTTTGTCCCTCACAATAAGAACAATCAAGCCTCCGCGCTGATTAATCTGGCACGGAATCTGGGAGGGTCGGTCGGGATCGCCATCTCCGCGACGCTCCTCTCACGCTATGCCCAGGTGAACCAGAGCGCGCTTTCGGCGCATATGACGGCTACCTCTCCTGCCTTCCAGGAGGCCTTGCGCCAGGCCGCTCACAATCTGGTGACGCAGGGGGTCAGTTCGGTGGGCGCGGGATCGGCGGCGCTCCAGATGCTTTACGGCCAGCTGCTCCGGCAGTCCTCCATGCTCGCTTACGTCGCGGTCTTCCGTTTCATGGCCGGCGCCTGCCTGCTGACGCTCCCGCTTGTCTTCTTACTAAGAACAAACCGCACCAAAAAGGGTCCTGTCTCCGTTCACTAAGCTGAATCCTCAACCCGCATAATATATTGCTCTACGTGCTCAGGCTTCTCTACAATGAATGCGTGAGCTCCCGATCAGCGGCCATCCTTCTTGTCGCGTCGTTAACCGGCTGCGCTTCCCAGCCGGTTCACTCGAAGAGCCCGTCGAAATCAGCGCTTCGGGCGGACAGCCATCCCTCCGCTTCAATATCCGGCCGCGTGACGCTGCCTTATACATTTATGCGCCATGGCATTGAAGTCCGCGTCGCTTCGGTGGAGCTTTCCGACGGCAAATTTCTTGTGAACACCACGGTGCAGGAAACGCGGGGGGACGCCTACGATTTCCCGATCTCGAATCTCATTGAAATGCGATCAACGTCCGGGAACGCATTACCGTATCTGGGGTATACCCTTCAGGGAACACCCCGGACAGACCTTACTGTCCATGTATCGGCGCATGAGCAATTTCCCATGGCACTTCTGTTTGAGCCGCCGCCCTCCCACGTGCCGGAGACGTCCTTTCAGCTCCGGTTTCCGACGGGGAAATACTGGAGCTCACAGGGAAGGGAATAATCGGGCGGCCGCTCAGCGACCGTCGGGAGAGGGGAGACGCGCCAGGAACTTCGGGATGTCCGGATCGTCGGGGTTGATCTTCAAGGCTTCCTCAAAGACGTGACGGGCGCGATCGGGTTCGCCCAGCAGGGCATACGACGACCCCATGATTTTGAAGGCTGTCATTTGTGAGGAATCTTTGCGGATCATCTTCTCGCAGGTAAGGATCGCCGCATCGTAACGTCCTTGCCTGAAGGCCTGCCGGGCATCAAAAATCATCTGGTCCATGTCGGTGAAAGCCACCGAATTGCCATCTTCGTCCGCGCGGGAAAGGCCTGGCATCAGCGCCAAAGAACCTGCGAGACCCGTGATAAATAAAAGGATCGTAATGGCACGTCTCATGATGTAAGTTTATCGCCGATTGGGCCGGGATTCGATGGAAATCTGAACGTGTTAAGAAACGTTTCCTACAGGCCCGGGACCAGGAGAACCTTATGAGATCAGACGGATTAACCGGCGCCGCCGCCATCTTGACCAGAACCTGGCCGGGCTTTAGCGTGGGGGCTGGGATTTTCTCGACAGACAAAGATGGGCTTCTATAATCCTTCAGGAGAACGGCAAGCATAAGGCAATTCTACTATGTCGCCTCACCCTGAGCTGCGCCGTCCCTCACCCGACGGGAGAGGGCGCCGGCAGGCCGGGTGAGGCTAGCGGATTCGCTGCAGCTCCGTCATGAACATCTCATTATTGATCACGAGGTTCATCGAGGTCTCGTTGGCCTCACCGATGATATCGTTTTGCTCCTGCACCAGCTTCTTCCAGCGTTCGAACTCCCCATACTGGAAGGACCAGACCTCTATGCGGTTATTTCCTTCTTCCTCGAGGTTTTCCGCCATCTGTCTGGCTTCATGCGGCTGGGCCATCAGCATCCAGATGCGCGCGTCGCGGAAACGGTTGGTCACCTTCGAAAGCTTATGAAGCGTCGTCTTCCCGCACTGGACCCACAGGGTCACTTGATTGGAATAGTCAGCCATCATGAGGTCCGGGAAGAAATCCTGATTGGCCAAAGCCGCATGCTGCTGGGGACTTGTGACGACAAAGGGCTCCCGCGCGTGAAAGAACACAAACGCAGCCAGCTTCAGAATCAAGTGATCGTCTGTCTCCTGGAGAACAGGGAAGAGCTGGAGCGGAAAGGTTTTGCCGTCTAAATGGAGGGTCGAACGGATTTTCATTGACGTCGGGGGAAAGTCGAGAAGGTGTCATTAACGAGATCGATCGTGGCGTTGGCCAGAGGGGAATGACTGAGCTTATCCGCGACGTCAGGAGAGATTTCGCTTCCGTTCAGATATCCAGCCAGGGAAACCGAGCCACCTCCAAAAGTGCCGGAGTCGGAATCCTGATTTCCTTCCCAGAGGATCTTATTATCCCGACTGGTGAGCCAGAACTTCGCTTTCACCTCGCGGCGCGTATAGATCGTCAACTGCGCGCGATTGAAGGCGAGCAGTTCGCCATGAAGAATTCCGTCCACCCCCAGCCACGCCGTCAATAGTTTCGGGTCCTGGTTGGCGAGCGCTACCTGAACGGGGACCTCGGGACTGACGGAGGTCCTGTCGCGGATGATCTGATCCGTCTCGTCGAAAGGCTGGATCCTGCAGCCGCATTCCTCCAGTTTGTGTTTGACGAGAGCGCGCAGGATGATGGCGCCATCGGCATCTCCGGCTTTATTATTCATCGGGAGAACCGCGATCTGCTGGGGAAAATCAGGACCGGCCTTGATCTCTGCCCTCGGATTCTGTCCGGGATCGCCCCCTGGCGGAACGGAAACGCAGCCGGAGAGAAACAAAAGGAAGAACAGGGGCAGGCCTTGTGCCTGCCTGAAATTCAACATCGATTGCGGGCGGACACAAGGTCCGCCCCTACCGGCCGTGGATTCTTCCAATCCAGAATAGAGCGGCGAGCGTCGCGACAAAAAGCGCGGAAAGGACCGTCGAAAGGCGCGGGACGTTGCGGGAACGGCGTGCGGCCTGCGGATTCATGCGATACAGATGCGACAAATGCTTCACAAAATGATTCTATCTAATTTTCAAAAAAGGTCAAAAGCTCACAGCACGTTTTGGGGCGAGGAAGCCTTTCATTTTTTTAAACGCCTGCAATGCCCGTTCAATATCCTCGGACGTATGGATGCTCATCACGCTCAGGCGCAGCCGTGCCATTCCTTTTTTAACAGCCGGATAGGTCATGGGACTGACAAAGATTCCTTCCTCATGAAGGCCCCTGGCCATTTCGTAAGTCGTCTGATCATCCCCAAGGATCACCGGGATCATGGGGCTCTCGCTTCGGCCGGTATCCCATCCCTGCTGCTGAAGACCCTCCCGGAGATGGGCGGCATTCTTGCGTAAGCGCTCAAGACGCTGGGGCTCCGCCTCCAGGACATCCAGCGCGGCCAGAAGTCCCGCGCAGACGGCGGGAGGCATCGCCGCACTGAACACAAACCCGCGCGCGTTGTGCTTTAAATAATCAATTAAAGCGCGCGGGCCGGCCACAAATCCACCCACGCCGCCCAACGCCTTGCTGAGCGTTCCCACCATCACGTCGACTTTTCCACGGAGTTTAAAATGCTCGGACGTTCCCCGTCCGGTCGCCCCAAGGACCCCGATGGCATGAGCCTCATCGAGCAGAAGCATCGCGCCGTAGGTCCTGGCCAGCCGATGAATTGGCGGAAGTTTTGCGATGTCGCCCTCCAGGTCGTAAACCCCGTCGACCACGATCACCTTGTGCCCCTGAACATCGCCGGCCGAAAGTTTTTCTTCAAGGTCGGCCATATCATTATGAGAAAACACTCGGAAAGGAATTTGAGCGAACCGCAAACCATCCATCAGGCTCGCATGAACATGCTCATCGATATAAACCAGATCGGTTTTGGAAAGCAGGGTTGAAAGCGTGGCGACGTTGGACACGTAGCCGGAGCTGTAGATCATGGCGGCTTCCTGGCCTTCCCAGGCGGCCAGGCGCTCCTCAAGTTCCTCATGCAGGCGAAACGTTCCGCCCATGAGCCGCGCGGAGCAGGCTCCGGTCCCATAAAGATCGATCGCGTGCTCTGCCGCGCTTCTCACCCGGGGGTGATTCGCCAGGCCTAGATAATTGTTACTGCTGAACATGATCATCGAACGGCCTTCCACGATCACATGGGCATCCGCGGAGGACTCGAGCTTGCGCCTATAGAAGGAAAGGCCCTGCTCTATCACGCGATCAGCGCGTTCCGCAACAGTGCTGAATTTATCGAAAGCGGGGTGCGGAATGTTTCGTTTCGCAGGCATTGAATCCCCTTTTTTTGGAGAAAACAAAAGGCGGGCTTTCATATGATCATACCAAAAGACCGTCTGAACGATGCGCGCTTTGCATTGCCGCTCTTCAGCGGGGGGGAGGCCTCTGCAAGAAATACTCTTTGACGAAATAGGGCAGTAACCGGGTGGCTCCAAAAACAAGCTTTGAATCCATCGTGGGGTTGATCAGAAAGGGATGATGGGGAAGCGAGCGCAGCAGCGCCTTGGCGACGACCTGTGGATGCACAGATTTAACTTTCTCCTCCATTTTCAAGACTTCTGCGGGTTTTGTCTGGTTCTCTCTTTCCAGGCCCGGCGTCTTCGTATTGGGCGGGCACAAGACCGATACGTGAATTCCAAAAGGCTTCACCTCATGCCGGAGCGCTTCTGAAAAGCCGATCACGGCATATTTACTGGCACAGTAGCCGGTATAGCCGAACAACCCGAGATACCCCGCCATCGAAGAAACATTAACGATATGCCCCCGGCGGGCCCGGCGCATGGCGGGGTATACAGCCTTGATGACGTTCACCGTGCCGAAATAATTCAAGCCCATCATGTATCGTATGTCGCTCATCTCCAGCTCTTCCAGGAACCCCGGGCACGCGGCACCGGCGGAATTGATCAAGAACTCCGGCGGGCCATCCTGCCCAAGAATCGATTCCAGCCGGTGATGCGTGGATTCATAATCCGTCACATCAACAGACTGCGTTGACAATCTCTGTTGCGGGTGGACCCGGAACGTCTCCATCGCCTGCAAAGCTCTCTGTAATTTTCCAGGATCACGCGAACAGACAGTCACGTGGGTGCCACGGGTGACGAGTTCAAGAGAGATCGCCAACCCGATCCCTTCAGACCCCCCCATGACCAGCGCTGATTTTCCCTGAAAATATTCCATAGTGACCTCGCAGAGGTACGGGTTAATAATACTTCTTCCCGCGGATGCGTTTGCGCTTCGCTTTAGTAAAATGATGGTCGATATCTGCGAGGATGCCGGAAGGAGGGGAACTCAGGATGGCCATGCCAACCGACAAAAAAACAATCCAGGACATTTTTGAATCCTTGTCGGTCATCAGGAAAGGGACCGAAGACGATTTCGAGCTGCGAGCCTCGGCGGACGAGAAAGTATGGGGCGTTAAACTGTGGGATGACCCCAGTCGTCCGACCTTCTTACTGTACGCCGGCACAGATGCCCGCGATCTGGCCTGCGACGCGGCAGATTATGATCAGGAAGAAGATGAAGAAGAGGATGAGGAAGAGGAAGAAGAAGGGGATGACTGATGCGGATCCATTATCTCCAGCACGTTCCTTTTGAAGGACTGGGCAAGATTGAGGAATGGGCCGCCAGATCCGGGCATTCCGTCACCGCCACCCGCCTTTTCGCGCATGAATCCCTTCCCGTCATGGACTCTCTGGATCTGCTGATCATCATGGGCGGCTCAATGGGCGTCAATGACGACGCGAAGTACCGGTGGATGAAAGGGGAAAAACTCTTTATTGAGCTGGCCATCCAGAAAGAGAAAAAAGTCCTCGGAATCTGTCTGGGAGCCCAGCTGATCGCGCACGTCCTTGGCGCCAAAGTCTATCCCAATCCCCAGAAGGAAATCGGCTGGTTTCCCATCGAATTAAATCCACCCAATGTCCGCCGCCATGCACTCAATGTTCTTCCTCAGCGAACCACCGTGTTCCATTGGCATGGAGATACCTTCGACCTGCCCGAAGGGGCCTCTCACCTGGCGCGCAGCCGCGCCTGCGAAAACCAGGCCTTTGCTGTTGGAGACCAGGTAGCGGGGCTGCAGTTTCACCTGGAAATGGGCATGCCGCAGATCGAATCGCTGCTTCGCCACGCTTCGGCGGACCTCACAGCGGGGGACTATGTGATGAGTGCGGAAGAGATGCTGGATCTCGCGCCCAGCCAGGTCCCGCCTCTGAACGCCGCTCTTTCCCGCTTCCTCGACACGTTCAGCCGGATCAACTAAAAAGCGCCGGCCAATCCTTTTGGAACGGCCCGGCGCTTTCGTAGTTGCTTCGTTTTTCTGAAGTCTTACTTGCCGGGGGCACCCATCGGCATGTTCATCCCCATCGGACATGGCGGCATCATTTTATGGCACATGCCGCAATGACCGATCGCGAAACCGATCAACCCGCCGATTAAAAGCAGGACTAGCGCAAACGCCGCCTTGCCGGCGCAGCATCCTTTTCCGCAGCTTCCACCCTTTGAATCACAACATTCTTCCTTCTTGTTTTCTTCCATAAGACCTCCCTTTATTATTATTACGGTACTAAAACGATTTTGCCGTAGGATCCGGGCTTCATGACTTCCTCGTGAGCGTTGGCCGCCTCCGCGAGAGGAATTTTACACCCGATAACCGGGCGTAACGTCCCGTTTTCCAATCCGGCCACAAGCGCGGCATGGACGGCGGACAACTCCGGTTCCGCAGCGTACAAAAGGGACATTCCGCGGATATCGGCGTTGCGGCCCATCGTGTCCCGGGGATCAATCTCGACTTTCCCGCGACTGCCGATCACGACGACACGCCCGCGGGGAGTAAGGACCTTAAGGTCCCGGCCTAAATTGACATTGGCCAGCATCTCAAGGATCAGCGGAACACCACGGTTGTCCGTCAGCTTCATAAGCTGATCAAAATAATCCGGCGCGCTGTGGTCCAACACGTGATGGGCCCCTTCTTTGGCGACCAGGTCGCGGCCTTTTGAGGTGCTCGCCGTCCCGATCACCACGAGACCCCGGGCCCGTGCAATCTGAACAGCGGCCGTGCCCACCCCACCCGACGCCCCATGAACAAGAACGGTCTCTCCGGCGATGGCCTGACCCCGGTTGAAAAGCGCGTAATAGGCCGTGGCATAGGGAACGCCCATCGCGGCGCCCTGTTCGAAGGAAATCATCGGAGGGAGAGGATAAACCTGGGATCCTTTGCTAAGCGTCTGTTCGGCGTAGGTCCCGCTGATACTTCCGGCCACATAGACGCGGTCATTCACTTTGAAACGGCTGACACCACTGCCCACCGCGAGAACCGTGCCAGCCGCATCCATTCCTGGCGTATACGGAAATGACCTGTCCCCGTAAGCGCCTGCACGGATATACGTGTCCACCGGGTTTACACCCGCCGCATGGACCTTGACCAGGATCTCGCCCGGCCCCGGCCTGAGATCGGGCACGGACTCGAGGACCATCTCTTCTGGCCCTCCAAAATTATGAATTCGGATGGCTTTCATTTAATGAACACACCTGTAGGGGCAGGCCACCGTGCATGCCCGCGATTGCGGACGGGGACAGTGCCCCGCCCCTACCGAGGTTTGGTCAACAGATTTAGCAACCACAGGGCTTGTTCGGTCCCATAACAGCATCACCCCCCGTTCATTCCCCAGAGTAGCACTTCTGCCCCCGCCTTGTCATCGGCCGTCAGGTGCGGAGTTCCGGCAGCCGTCAGTCGAACAGCATCCCCGGAATGGAGCGTTCCCGCCCCCTCCAGGTCGGCCGTTCCCTTCGCGATATAGAGATGCGCATACCGCGAGTCTGGAAGGGTCACGACCTCACCAGCCTTCAGACGGCCACCCCAAAGAACGGCCCCCTTTTGGCGAATTCGAATGGCCGCCTTGTGGCCCTGCCCGGAAGCGATGGGCACCAGACCCCCTTTGCCCAGCTGGGGGTTGATGTCCAGCTGTTCATAGCCCGGATCAATGCTCTCGGTATCGGGCAACACCCACATTTGGACGAGATGAACCTCATTTTTGTTGCTCGGGTTCTTCTCGGAATGCCAGATCCCCCGGCCCGCACTCATCCGCTGAGCCAGCCCGGGGTAAATGATCCCTGTATTTCCCTGCGAATCCTTGTGTTCGAGTTCGCCATCCAGAACCCAGGTCACAATTTCCATATCCCGGTGGGGATGAGTGTCGAAACCTGTTCCAGGGCGGATCACATCATCGTTACTGACCAGGAGGAGCCCGTGATGTGTGTTCGATGGGTCATAGTGCTGCCCGAAGCTGAAGGCATGCCTCGAATCCAGCCACCCAGCCTGGGTATGAAAGTGATCGTCTTTTCGCCTGATATCGAGAGTTGTCTTTTTCATGATTCCCTGATCCACTTACCATATAACCCGGTGGGAACGAAACAGTTCCCGGCACGTTGTATCATCTGGAAAGAACAAAATCAGGAGGGAATGCGCATGTCTCTGACCCCATCTACGATGCTACCGCTTGGAACTTCCGCCACGGATTTTAAACTGCCGGAAGTCATCTCAGGGAAAACCTATTCGCTGAAAGATTTTGCCGGCAAGAAAGCTTTGCTCGTCATGTTCATGTGCCAGCATTGCCCCTACATCATTCACATTAAAGGGGAACTGGCGAAGCTCGGAAAGGATTATGCCAATAAAGATATCGCGATCGTGGGGATCAGCGCGAACGATGCCGCCAACTATCCGGATGATTCTCCCGCGGAGCTGAAAAAATTCGCCAGGGCCGAGGGTTTCACGTTCCCGCTCCTGTACGACGAGAGCCAGGCGGTCGCCAAGGCGTACACCGCCGCCTGCACGCCGGACTTATTTCTCTTCGCGCAAGGGAAGGGTCTCCAGCCGGCGACCCCTACATTGGTCTATCGCGGGCAGCTGGATGATTCACGCCCGGGGAACGGCAAACCCGTGACCGGTAAGGATCTCCGGGCCGCCATTGATGCAGTTCTCGCCGACAAACCCGTCAGCCAGGAACAGCGCCCCGCCACAGGGTGCAACATCAAGTGGAAACCCGGCAATGAGCCGGACTATTTCGGCTGATTATCGGTAGCGGAGTGTCGCTTCGATTTCGAATCGGGTGGCGCAGGAGGGGTGGGGAGCGGGCTCTTCGGGATTTCCCTCTTGTCCGGTGCAGAAACTGGTGCCGATGAATTCTTCCTGCCGACCGTGGACCATTTCCCTCAGAAGATTTCCCAGGCAAATCCCGCCGTTATAGCAGGAGGGGTTGCTGCAGTCGACGTGTTCTCGAACGGCATCGCGATGGACGATTCGCAGCTCAAAGGGATTCGCGTCTTCGCCCTTCTCCCGGATCGAGACGCGGAGCCGGTCGACCCGATCCAACGTGCCATCGATCGCTACGAGGTTTTTTCGCGGAGGTCGTTTCTTGACCGGCTCCTTGGGCAAGTTCATCTGCAGATTGTAAGAAATTCTCATAGGACGGATGTTGACGTCATCCCGGCGAAAGCCGGGAACCAGAACATCGCCAAGGGACTGGGCCCCGACTTTCGTCGGGGTGACGTCAAAGACAACCCCCGCATTCATTATAAGATAGTCAAACTTGATGACCTTCACTCAAACCAAACAATGGTCGTCCCGCTACAAGAATGTTCTTTTCTTTGCGGCGGGTTTTATTTTTGACGTTTTCACACTGATCCGGATTGATTCGGTCATCGACCTGGTCTATCAGAGCGTGTATCTCGGGCTGATCACCCTCATTCTCGTCCGTCAGGTGCGTTATGAACTGGAGCTGTGGAAACCCTCGGGACTGATCGCCAAGGCCTGGCACTACGAAACCGAAGCCATTCATTTCTTTTACGGGGGACTGCTCAGCGCGTATGTCATCTTCTACTTCAAAAGCACGACCGTGTCGAGATCTGCCCTCTTTTTTGTCCTGACCGCTCTTCTCCTCATCGCCAATGAGATGCCGCAGATCAAGAAGGCGGGTTCGCGCATGCGCCTGGGGCTCCACGCCTTTTGCCTGGTCTCATACCTGAATTACCTCATTCCCGTGCTCTTCGGCCGGATGGGTTGGTGGACTTTTGCGCTCGCGTGCCTGCTCACCACAGGCAGTTCCTACTGGCTTGTCCGCCATTTGGCGCGGCTGATGCCTGAGCCCAGGAAATCCGCTTTCGCCATGGGTTGGCCGCCCGCCGCGGTCCTTATTCTGATCATTTTCTTTTATGGGATGAAGTGGATTCCGCCGGTGCCTCTTTCCATGCAGTACGGGGGCATTTACCATCAGGTCGAAAAGCTTGATGGGACATTCCGGCTCTCCTATCCGCAGCCTCCCTGGTACCGCTTCTGGCAGCATGACAGCCGCCGCTTTTTATCGCGTCCCGGTGATTCCATTTACTGCTTCGTGCGTATTTTCGCCCCGCGGCGCTTCGCCCACCAGGTCTATATGCGCTGGAGCCTCAAAAATTCCCGCACGGGCGAATATTGGTCCTCGGATCGGATGCCTCTTCCTATTTACGGTGGACGGGGAGCGGGCTATCGCGGTTACGGCGTCAAATCGAACTATGAACCTGGCGACTGGCGGGTGGATATTCAGACGGAAGACGACCGGACGATCGGCAGCGTCACCTTTGCCGTCATCCCGGATCCGGACTCAGAGCCGCGCGTCTGGCGCGAACGCCGGATGTAACGCTACGCAGATTCGTATTCTTCCTGGTAGATTTTGACGAAGGAAAGAAAGCTCGCCACCAGCATGGGCCCGAGAAAAAAGCCGAGCAGACCGTAAAGTTTTATCCCGCCGACGATACTGAAAAAGATCAGGATGAAGGGCATGTGCGCGCGAGACCCGATCAGTACCGGCTTAAGGAAGTGCTCCAGGCCGCTCACAATTCCAAGAGCCCAGACCAGCATAAAGATTCCCCAGCTTGTGCTCGTATGCAGGAGGGAAAAAGCGACCGGCAGCGTGACGAGGATGGAGGCTCCGAGCATCGAGGCCATGCTTGTCGCGATTCCCAAGACAACGGGCAGGTGCACGCCCGCAATCAGAAACCCGATCATCGCCGCCGCGCCCTGGGCCGACGCCGTCAAGAAGGAGCCCACCACGACCGCCCGGAACGTCTCATAGACGCGCTGGGCCACGATCTGCTTATGGCTGGCCTGCATGGGAATCAACGACAAAACCCACTGGAGGAGACGCTCCCCGTCACGAAAGGCGAAAAAGAGCGCCACGGCCAGGATCACCGCATTCATCAGCGTCACAACGATGTGGCGGAGGACGCCGGTGGCCCAGGTCGTGACTTGGGCGCCGATGGTTTGGGCATGATCCAGGACGACCTGTTTCAAATCTACGTTCAGGGTGGAAAACATTCCAAAGAGTTCATCCGCCACACGGTGTACGAAAAAGGGGAAATGGGATTCTACCGCGGGCCAATCCTGGTTGCGCAGTTCCTCCAGAATACTCTGCACGGCGGGAACGATCTGGGCCAGCTCCCGGATAAAAAACCAGCCGAGCCCTACCAGTGGGAGCACCGCCAGGCACAAGACGCCCAGGGTGGAGACGAATGCCGCCAGCGTGGAGTTTCGGAAGATTCGAATACACCGTCGGTGCAGGGGATAGAACATCATGGAGAGCATCGCGGCGCCGAGGAGCGCCGTGAAAAACGGCTGGGCCAGGTGGAAAAGCTGATACAGGATCAGCGCGAATGCGCCGAAGAAGAAAGCACGGATGAGGGCATCCCGGTTAAACGGATGCGAGGAATTCACAAGAGGATTTAAGGAAGTTTCTCGCCGAGGACTTTGTCTGCCTGGGCTTTCCGGTGATCCAAGAGCTTTTTCTTCAGGTCCGGGCGGCTGAGGGCCAGGATCTCGATCGCGAGAAGAGCGGCGTTGGTCGCGCCCGCTTTTCCGATCGCGAGCGTCCCGACGGGAATTCCGCCGGGCATCTGCGCTGTTGACAAGAGAGAATCCAGACCATCCAAGGCACTCGTCATTGGGACACCCAGGACCGGCAGAATGGTATGCGCCGCCGAGACTCCGGCCAGATGGGCCGCGCCGCCCGCCGCCGCGATCACGACTTCCACGCCCCGCGCCTCCGCTTTGGAAACATACTCGGCAGTCTCCTTCGGTGTCCGATGGGCGGAAAGCACGCGGCATTCATGCTCCACGCCGAACTGCGTCAGCGTTTGATCCGCATGCTGCATCGTCTCCCAGTCCGACTTACTCCCCATGATGATCACAACCAGTGGTTTAGACATAGGCTTCCTCTCTTGTTGAAGTTCCCCTATTATCCTGTATTTCGCATGGCGTTGGCGACCCCGTTGATGGACAGAAGGACCGCGCGCTTCAAGTCCTCCCGGGTGCGGCCGGAGGCGCGCCAGGCTTTCAACAGACTGATCTGGAAATAACTCAGCGCGTCCACGTAGGGATTGCGCAGGTTGATCGACGTCTGGAGCGTCGGGTTGTTCGCCAGCGTTTCCGGCTCGTTCGTGATCAGAAGGATGCACTCCCGCAGCCAACGGTATTCCTCCTCGATCCTGGCAAAAATCCTTTCGCGGACAGGCTTATCTTCGACCAGTTCGGAGTAGCGGCGGGCGATATGCATGTCCGCTTTCTGCGCGCTCATTTCCATGAAATCGATCTGCGCCTTGAAAAAAGGCCAGCGCAGGTACATCTGGCGAAGCAGTTTCGCGTCTCCGCCCCACTGGCGCACCGCCGACCCGAACCCGTACCATCCCGGGAGCGTGTAGCGGGACTGCGTCCAGCTGAAGACCCAGGGAATGGCCCGCAAATCTTCGATCCGGGAAGAGCCCGCCACGCGCCGCGCCGGACGCGAGCCGATGTTCAGTTCCTGAATTTCGTGGATCGGCGTCGACTGGTTAAAGAACGTTTCAAATTCATGGTCTTCATAAACGAGGCTGCGATAGGCCTTGTAGGACAGCTGGGACAGCGCCTCAACAGTCTTGACCCATTCGGTATCGAGCGTCAGGGGATCTCGCAGCAGTTCGCCTTCGATCATCGCGGAGAGGACCAGCTCGAGGTTTCTATCGGCGATGTAGGGATTGCCGTATTTGTTGTGGATCATTTCGCCCTGTTCGGTCATCTTGATGCGTCCCTGGACGGTGCCGGGCGGTTGCGCGAGGATCGCCTGATTCAAGGGGCCACCCCCCCGCCCGATGGCCCCGCCGCGGCCATGAAAGAGAATCTGATGAATCCCATAATGCCGGGCGGTTTCTGTCAGATCCATCTGCGCCTTGTAGAGTTCCCAACCCGATGTGAAATAGCCCCCGTCCTTATTGCTGTCGGAATAGCCCATCATGATTTCCTGGACATGGCCGCGGGCTTGAAGATGCTTGCGGTAATCTGGAGCTTGATAAAGCGTCGCCATCACGTCGTCGCAACGCCGCAGGTCCTCAATCGTCTCGAAAAGAGGGATCAGATCCACGCGTCCGGCCAGGCCCGCCCTTTTCACCAGGGCGAAGAGTTCCAGAATATCTTCCTTTCGATGCGCCAGGCTCAGGACATAGGCCGTCACGCTTTTCGGATCCACGTCATCCTGAATCTGCCGGATGCCGCGGATGGTTTTGAGAACTTCCCGGGCTGAAGCGGTCAGCGTGCGGGCCTGCCGCGACTCGTAAGCGGCATGGACAGACTGGCTGTTATCGCGGATATCCAGCGACACAAGATGAAATCCAAAGAGCTGGATCTGCCGGCATAGAAATTCGACGTCTTCCGCCATCGCCGACCCGGCATGCCGCAGGGCCTGCTGCATCAGCTCCGCATCTTCGAGAAACTGAGCGGCGTTCTTGTATCCCGGGCGGCTGGCCAGCATTCTGCGCAGCTTGTGCTTGATATAGGAAAGCTTCTGGCGGTACGGTTCTTCGAGAAATCGGCCTTCGAGCGAGCGCGCGTGCCTGGGGAAACGCTTCGCGTCCCGGCGGAGCGAGGCGATGAGAGAGGGCGGGGGCGGTGCAAAATCAGCGGAGAGGCTGCAGCGGCCGATCAGCGCGTCCACGACTTCCACGTATTTGTAAAGGACCATCTGGCGCGAGCGTTCCGCAACCTTCCGGGTGATTTCGTGCGTCACATAAGGGTTCGCGTCCCGGTCGCCACCCATCCACGATCCGATACTGAGCACCGCCGGGACCCGGATTTTCCGGCCATAGAACTGGTTCAGTTCCCGCTCCAGCTTTTGAAGCGTCCGCGGTACGCGGTCGAAAAGGACGTGATCCAGGTAAAACAAGCCGTTCTCCGCTTCATCGATGGGACTGACACGCCGGCGGCGTATTTCTTCCGTCTGCCAGAGCGCCTCGATTTCCGCGTAAATCCGGTCCTGAAACTGGGTTTCTTCCGTCGGCGTCAATTGGGCGCGCTCATGATCGATCAGGAGAAGCGCGATACGCAGAAGCTTCGTGAGAGTGGTCTGCCGCTGGGCTTCCGTCGGATGCGCGGTGAGCACAATCTCAATCGAGAGCTGGTTGAAGCATTTCTGGATCTCCGGCGGCGTGATGCCGCGCGCGCTCAGCTTCAGGGCGATCTCCTCGATGGATCCTTTCTGGGGAGCATGGTCGGGGAGGTTTTCGTAATGGCGTTTGCGCCGGATGCGGTGCACTTCTTCCGCCAGATTGACCAACTGGAAATAAAGGGCAAAGGCGCGGATCACCTGGGTGGCGGTGGGAAGATCCAGCGTTTCGATCCAGCGCAGGAAGCGCTTTTCCAGATCGGAATCATATTTTTTCCGCAGCTGGAGCGTCGCGGCCCGGGCGTGCTCAACCGCTTTAAAAACCACTTCTCCGGCATGCTTCTGCACGACCTCTTCCAGCCGCTTGCCGAGGAAGTCAATGTCGTGCCACAAAGGAGCCAGTTTCTCGGGGACTCCGGGAACGAGAGGGAGAGCTTTCACTGAATTGTTTCTTTTTGACGTTCCAGGTAGACCATCAGAAGGCTGATATCGGAGGGGGTCACCCCGGGGATCCGGCTGGCCTGTCCGACGGAAGCGGGCCGGATGGTGTTCAGCTTCTGCCGGGTTTCCGTGAGAAGGCCATGGATGCCGTCGAAATTGAATAACGCCGGGATCTGCCGCCGCTCCATACGGGAAAAACGCTTGATCTCGGACTCCTGGCGTCGAAGATACCCGTCATATTTGATCTGGATCTCGACTTGCTGACGAACCTTTTCCAGGGACCAGGGCAATAAGCCCTCTCCCGGCCTTCGGCCACCCTCCCCCGAGATGGGGGAGGGAACTTCTCCCTCTCCCTTCTCGGGAGAGGGTTGGGGAGAGGGGGCATCTTGCAGCCATTCCACCGGCAACGATTCCCCTCGGCGCAGATGCTTGGCGAGGGAGTCATGTGTCTTTAAGTGACGAGTGTCTTCCAGATAATCGAGATTTTTCCGCACCAGGCTTTTGTAACGTTCAAACGCGCGATAAGTTTCATCTCCGATGAGGCCGAACCCGCGCCCATAGTCCATTAATCGTAAATCGGCATTATCGGTCCGCAGGTGCAGCCGGTACTCGGAACGGGAGGTGAACATCCGATAGGGCTCATCGATACCCTTGGTCACCAGGTCGTCGATCAGGACCCCGATATACGATTCGTCGCGTTTCAAAATAAACGGCTCCTGCCCTTTAACCTTGAGCGCGGCGTTGATTCCGGCCATCAACCCCTGGCCGGCGGCTTCTTCATATCCGGTCGTTCCATTGATCTGCCCTGCGAAAAAAAGATTTTCGACGCGTTTGGTCTCCAGCGTCGGATGGAGCTGCGTCGGAGGGCAATAGTCGTACTCCACCGCATAGCCGGCGCGCATGATCTCCGCTTTTTCCAGGCCGGGGATGGAATGGACAATCTGGACCTGCACATCCTCCGGCAGGCTCGTGGAAATTCCGTTGACGTAAATTTCTTCGGTCGTATACCCTTCCGGCTCGAGAAAGATGTGGTGCCTTGTTTTTTCGGGGAATTTCACGACCTTGTCTTCGATGGACGGGCAATAGCGCGGCCCTTTGGACTTGATCACACCGGAGTAGAGCGGAGAACGGTCGAGATTGTTGCGGATGATCCGGTGCGTTTCCTCATTCGTATACGTGATCCAGCAAGGGAGCTGTCGCTGAGGCAGACGTTGCGTGAAATGAGAAAAGGGAACCGGCGGCTCGTCACCGGGCTGCTTCTCACAGACATCAAAGTTGATCGTCTGAGCATTGAGGCGCGGCGGGGTGCCTGTTTTGAGTCGGCCCAGCTCAAATCCGAGCTCCCGGAGCGGACCGGATAGATGTTGAGCCGAGTGCTCTCCGGCACGCCCGCCGATATTCTGCGTCAATCCCACATGCATGAGCCCCTGCAGAAACGTTCCTGTCGTCAAAATGACGGCCTGCCCGCGATAGACGGTTCCTGTTTTAATTTCAATCCCGGAGGCGCGGCCGTTTTTGGTTAAGACCCGCACCGTCTCTCCCTGTTTGAGGTCCAGAAGCGGCTGGCGTTCGATTTCATGCTTGATCGAAAACTGGTAGAGCTTCTTGTCGCACTGCGCGCGCGGAGACTGGACCGCGGGCCCCTTCGTGGAATTGAGCATTCGGAACTGAAGCCCGCTGCGGTCCGTATTCTTCGCCATTTCGCCGCCCAGAGCGTCCACATCGCGGACGATCTGCCCCTTGGCCAGCCCACCAATGGAGGGATTGCAGGACATCTGGCCGACCGAGTCCAGATTCATCGTGACAAGAAGCGTCGGCAGGCCCATGCGCGCCGAGACCAGCGCGGCCTCGCAGCCCGCATGGCCGGCTCCCACCACAATTACGGCGTACTCTTTAGGGTAGACGTACATATCTTTTTATCACTCTCATCCCCCAACCCCTTCTCCCTTAAATATGGAGAAGGGGAGACCCTCTCCCTACTTAAGGGAGAGGGTGGCCGCAGGCCGGGTGAGGGTGGTTACAAACCTCTTTTAAAATAGTCGATCACGCCTTCGGCCACCGCCATGGCCAGATGCGCCTGAAATCCTCCCTGCGCCAGATCCTTTCCTTCCTGCTTGTTCGACAGCACGCCCAGCTCGATCAGGACCGCCGGCATATGGGCTGAGGCGCTGACAAAGCTGCGCCGCTTGATGCCATTGTCCCTGTGACCGGGAAGCGCCCTGGCGAGCGCCTCATGAACAGCCTCGGCGAGGGCGCGGCTCCCCCACCGGTAATAAAACGTCGTAAATCCTTTAAAACGCCTGTCCCGGTTCCAGTCGCAATGAATCCGGACATACGCGTCGGCTCTCACGATATTGGCCAGAATGGCCCGGCCGCGATTGTCCGCCGGAGACGAATAGCCGTACCGCCAGGGATTATCGTGCGTGCGCGTCATGTAAACCTTGGCTCCCTGGGCCTCCAGAAGCGGCGCGACGGTTTCCGCCACATCGAGGGCCACATCGCGTTCATACGCGCCCCGCCGGGCCCGTGCCCCGGGATTAATGATCTTACCGGTATCATTCATGACCGCATGACCCGGATCGAGCACCAGAACCTTTCCTTGGAGGGGTTTCTCGGCCCAAGCCCCGCCGGATGTCATTGCGAGGAGCGCCATCCCCAGCATTAAGGGGAGAGCGCGACGCGGCAATCTGTCAAGATAGATTGCTTCGCTTCGCTCGCAATGACGGCCTGGATTACTTAAGGAGATAAACGTGATCCCCACGACGCGTTCGCCCGATGACTTTAATACCGACGGCATCATTCGCGCCGGCCTGGGAGACGACGGCATGGTCGATCTGCATGGAATCAACCAGCTGCTCCAGATGGGTGGTATGGCCCAGCACCTGGATTCGCTGCCCGAGGGCGACAGGGGCCTTGAGCGTGAGGGCAATCACTCCGATTTTGGCGAAATAGTCTTCGACATATCCCAAAAGCACTCCGTTGACCGGAGCGATGATGCCCGACCGCGGCTTGGAGCCGGGTTTCGGCTTGGGTGATTTAGCGGTCTGTTTGGCCTTCTTCGCGGCCTTAACAGGAGGCCGCTTCGAAGAAGCTTTCTTGGCTTTGACTTTCGCCTTCGCCGGTTTGCGGACCTTTAATTTCCTGGCCAACTTGGATTTGGCCTTGACCCGAGATTTCTTCTTCATAACAGCCTCCTTTCACGTAATGTCAGCATCAAAATGGTACTTTTTCTCCGTCGGTCCCGTCCACCCGTGGTTTAGACAATGTAGTATAATCCGCCCTATGCCAAAAAGAACCTTTCAACCGAATGTGCGCCGGCGCGCGAAGACCATCGGATTTCGAGCTAAAATGAAGACACCGGGTGGACGTCGGGTGCTGAAAAGCCGCCGACAAAAGGGTCGCTGGAAGCTCATTCCGTAACAATCCATTTGGATCAGCGATTTCGCTGGGACGAGCGGCTGCATCGAAAATGCGACTTTAAACGGGTCTTCCAGGAAGGACACCGTTTCAGCGCTTCAGGCCTGAGCGTCTGGATTCTGAAACGGGATGAGGCCGAAGAACCTCGGAAGCCGCGATTGGGGCTGGCGATACCAAAGGCTTACGGCAATGCCGTGGCTCGGAATCGACTCAAGCGATTGATACGCGAAGCTTTCCGGCTCAACAAAGCCGGACTGCCGCCGCGAATTGATATGGTTTTTTCCGCGCGTTCTACGTTGGCGAAACCCCGCTATCAGGCGATCGAACCTCTGGTATTGAAATTATGGACACTCGCAAAGTTACGACCTTCTTCCCCCGGCTCTTAATCCGGCTTTATCAAGTGGCCCGATCGGGAACGGCACGCCGGTGCCGGTTTTATCCCACCTGTTCTGAATACATGTCGGACGCGCTGAAGGAAAAAGGCCTGCTGGCCGGGTCGGGACTGGGGATCGTACGTCTCGTGAAATGCCATCCCTGGCACCCGGGCGGCTACGATCCGATTCAACCTTAAGGAGATTTTATGGAGCATAAGAATTTCTTGCTGGCCATGGTACTGATTGTGTCCTTCCTGCTGCTATGGACCGTATTCGTTGTCCCGCGTTTTGCCCCGCCACCGGCGCCGCCGACGGCAGCGGCCGAGAGAATATCGGCGGACAATCCGGGAGTGATGGCCGCGACACCGAGTGAATTGAAATCCGCGCACGCGGAGATGGGAGAAGCGGTCGTGCAGCCCGATACGATCCTGCATGATGAGAACAATGAGATTGTCTTTTCCGCCAAAGGGGGCGCCGTCCGCAACTGGCGGTTGAATTCCAAAGGCCAGGAGGTGGATCTCGTTTTGAACCCTGACGACGATGTGCTTCCGCTGGCCTCCTTTCCCGAGGCGGTCTTCAAGATCACGCCCGGAACCCGCAAGGCGGTGATGGAAGCCACTCTGGACAACCATGTCCACGTCACCAAGACGCTGACGCTGAGTGCGTCCGGCTATCTGCATCAACTCTCCTTCCGTTTTCAAAACCCCACGTCTCGCCCCGTCGAATTGTCCAAATGGGAATTCGGCTGGGGGCCTGGGATCGGCACCGCGCCAACCGAACAAAAAGAGAACGCACGGCTCATTCGAGCCATTACGCTCGGCCGGATCAATGTCCATGTCCTTAAGGAAACCGAGCCGGCGGAATTCGGTCGCTGGGCGGCCATCGATAATCGCTATTTCCTGGCGGCCTTTATCCCTCAAACGCCTCATCCCGTTGCACTGGCTGTCTCCGGCTCCAAAGTCCAGACGCGTCTGCGCATCATCGAGTCCACGGTGGTCCCGGCCAACGGAGAGGCGACCCTCACCTATGATCTCTATGTCGGCCCGAAGGGATTCACGCAGCTCAAGAAGTACGGCAAAGGTCTCGAAGAGAGCGTCGACTTCGGGAAATTTTCCGCCCTCGGCCGCCTGATCTTAAACGCGATTTATTACCTGAAAGCCGTGACGGGCAATTATGGCCTGGCCATCATTCTCCTGACGATCGGGATTCAGATCGTCATGTCTCCTCTGACCATCAAGAGCTTCAAAGCGACGCTCGCGATGAAGAAGCTGCAGCCGAAGATCGCGGAAATTCAGGCTCGGTTCAAAAATGATCCCAAGCGCCTGAACATCGAGATGATGAATGTCTACAAGAGCACGGGAACAAATCCCTTCGGCGGCTGTCTGCCGATGCTGCTGCAGCTGCCGATCTTCTGGGCGCTTTTTACGACACTCCGCAATGCGTACGAACTTCGCGGGGCACCCTTCTACGGCTGGATCCGCGACCTGTCCACTCCCGACGTCCTCTTCCAGGCGGGAGGATTTCCCGTGCACGCGCTCCCCGTGATCATGGGCGCAGCGATGTTCTTCCAGCAGAAGATGTCCGGCGCCGCCAGCGATCCCACACAGAAGCAGATGATGACGATGATGCCGATCATGTTCACCTTCATGTTCTATGGCTTTCCATCGGGACTTGTTCTCTACTGGCTGACCAACAACCTGATGACGATGGCCTTTCAATGGAGCTTCCAGCGCTACACGAGCCAGCCCTCGTCCGTGATCGAAACGACGCTCGTCAAATAATGCAATCGCCGCAGGACACGATCGCCGCCGTCGCCACTCCTCTCGGGGAAGGGGGACTGGGCGTGATCCGTGTGAGCGGGGCCAAAGCCATCGCAGTCATCAAAGCAATCTTCAGACCTGCTAAAACGATTGACCTTGAAAACGTACCGAGTCATACCTGTCATTTCGGGAGTATTACGACTGAACCACCCTCACCAGGCCTTCGGCCACCCTCTCCCTTAAGTAGGGAGAGGGCTTCCATCTCCCCTTCTCCATACTTAAGGGAGAAGGGGCTGGGGGATGAGGGGGCCATCGATCAGGTGGTTGTCACCGTGTTCCGGGCTCCGCACAGCTATACCGGCGACGATGTGGTGGAGATTTCCGCGCATGGGAGCTCCCTGACCCTTCAATCGATTCTGGGCCTTTGCCTGAAAAACGGCGCCCGCCTGGCCGGGCCGGGAGAATTTACGGAACGCGCTTTTTTGAATGGCAAGATGGACCTGGCCCAGGCGGAAGCCGTAGCCGAACTCATCCGTGCGAAAACGGAAAAAACGCGGGCGGCGGCGCTGGGGCAGATGCGGGGATCCCTTTCGCAAAAAGTCCGCGATCTCCGCGGCCGCCTTCTGCCGCTTCTGGCGCACATTGAGGTGGGACTGGACCATTCGGATGAAGATCATGACTTTATATCACGCGCCCATCTAACCACTCGCTGCGAAGAAGTCCGGCAGGAGATTGACTCCCTGCTCCAGTCCGCCCGCGTGAGCAAAATCCTCCGGGAAGGCCTGCAAGTGGCGCTGCTGGGACGGCCGAACGTCGGAAAATCAAGTTTGATGAATGCCCTCTTAAAGGAAGATCGCGCGATCGTGGCGCCGACGCCGGGGACCACCCGCGATACGCTCCAGGAAAGTGTCAACGTCAACGGCATGCCCATGGTGCTCACCGACACGGCGGGACTGCGGCCTGAGGCTCAGGATTCCGTTGAGAAGCAGGGGATGGAACGCACCCGCCGCAGCCTGCAGGAAGCGGACGTGGTCCTTGGCCTTTTTGACGGCTCAACGGGTTTTTCTGCGGAAGACGACCATATGATCCGACAGGCCATGACCAAACCGCATATCTGGGTAATCAATAAGTGCGATCTGCCGAGGCAATTTTCATCCGAGACGCTTCAGACATACAACGGGAGCGCGCCCGTCGTGACATTGTCGGCGAAAACCGGAGAAGGCCTGGAGACTCTCGTGGAGCAACTGACCGCACTGGCTCTGGACGAGAAGGCCCGGACATCCGAAGCGCGGTGGCTGCTGAACGCCCGGCACGAGGACGCGCTCTTGCGCGCCCGGGAAGCGCTCAGCCATGCCGTGGACGCCGCGCGGGAGGAAACTTTCGAAGAATGCGTGGCGCTCGAGCTTCAGACCGCGCTGGGCGCCTTGGGAGAAATCATCGGGGAAACCACCACCGAAGACCTCCTCGACCAGATTTTTTCGACGTTTTGTATTGGAAAGTAGGGGCGCCTCACCCGGCCTGCGGCGCCCTCTCCCTACGGGAGAGGGACGGCGTAGCCCAGGGTGAGGCAAGAAAAGGAGTCTCTCATGCCATTTGTTCACATCAGGATGTTTCCCAGACCGCAGGAAGTGAAGAAGGCTCTGGCTGAAGAACTCACGAAAGTGATCAGCAAACATTGCAAGATCACCGATGATCATACCTGGATCGTCTTCGAAGACGTTCCGAAAGAGCATTGGAGCATGGGCGGTAAATTTAAAGAATGATTATCGGCGTCCCGAAGGAAATCAAAATCGGGGAGTTCCGTGTGGCCCTGACACCATCCGGCGCGGAAGTTCTCTGTTCTCGGGGGCATCGCGTCTTCGTCCAAAACGGCGCCGGAGAACATGCCGGTTTTCTCGATAAAGACTATCGCCTGGCCGGAGCCACCCTGGTCTCCGTCGCGAAGGCATGGACGGCGGACCTCGTCGTCAAAGTGAAAGAGCCTCTTCCTTCTGAGTTCTGCCGATTCCGGCCCGGCCAGATCCTGTTTACCTTCCTGCATCTCGCGCCCAATCCGGCCCTGGTCAAGGCGATCCTGAAAGCGAGGGTCACTGCGATCGCCTATGAAACGGTGGAAGAGGACAAGGGGAAACTTCCGATCCTGGAACCGATGTCTGAAATCGCCGGACGTATCTCCGCCCTCATGGGCGCCTATTACCAGGCCAATCCGCAGGGGGGACGAGGTATCCTCTTCGGGGGCATGCCGGGAGTGCTCCCCGCGCATGTCGTGATTCTGGGCGGAGGGACGGTGGGCGAAAACGCCGCGCGGGTCGCGCTCGGGATGGGATCGCGCGTCACGATCCTGGAGCGGCGTTCGGAACGTATGCGCTACCTGGACGAGATTCTGCCGCACGTTGAGACGTTAATGGCCGATCCGGCGTCTGTCCGCTCAGTGGTCAGCTCGGCCGATATCCTTATCGGCGCCGTCCATATCCCGGGAGCCCGGACGCCCCAGCTCGTCACGCGGGCCATGGTCAGAAAGATGAAATCCCGCAGCGTGATTGTGGATGTGGCGATCGATCAGGGCGGCAGCTGCGAAACCTCGCGGCCCACCAGCCACGCGAAGCCGACGTACATGGAGGAAGGGGTCCTGCACTATGCGGTGCCCAATATGCCCGGTGCGTACGGGCGCACCTCCACGCTCGCCCTCACAAACGTGACGCTGGCTTATATCCAGAGATTCGCTAAGACTCCGCTGGCTCGAACCGTGAGGGAGTCCCCGGGGATCGGCAAAGGGATCCAAACCCACGACGGGCATCTGACCTGCCAGCCCGTGGGAGAAGCGCAGAACGTGCGCGCCGTTGATCTGGAATCCGTCCTAAGTCGTTAGCTGCTCTTGGATGGGGAAGTTCCTGTCTGGTTCTGGGGAGCCGGTTGGGCGTTTTTATCCAGCCGGGATGTTTTTTCATTCTTCCATCCCGTTTGCTCCAGCATCCGCTCATACGCTTCTTCGTTTCGTTTTCGTCCATCCGCGACCGTATTAGCCCGCGTATTTTCCGCGTAGAGCCCTGAAGCGCACAATAATAGACCACTCAGCAATAAAGCTTTCTTCATAAAAACTCCTCTATATAATGATTTCGTTCGATGACCATCGCTCACCTGTTTACAGAGGTGGCGATGGCCCGTACAAAGCGCTTGCGCGTTGTCCGGGTGAACGGGGTTACGAGATCGCATCTAACAGGGGTTCAACGGAATTTCAAGGGGAAAATTCAGGCGCCCGTGCGGCGATTTGATTTTTCGATCAGTTCCGGCAGCCAGGGAACACAGGGAAGGTCTTTGATGGTCTGAGGCATCCGCCAGGTCCAGTTCTGGCTCCCGACCGTCCCGGGCAGATTGATACGATGTCCCGCGCCCAGCCCCAGAATGGTCTGGAGCGACAGCATCACCCACCGGGAAGGACAGGCGAACAGCCGCTCAAAGATTCCCCGCTCAAAATCTTCCGGCGAAATACCCTCCGGCCCGGACGGCATGGCGTACACGGCGGTGATCGATTTTCGTTGGTCCCCGGTCAGGCTTTCCAGCCAGACGCGCAAGGGCGGCAGATCGTGCGTATCCGTCATCGCCAGCGCGTTCTCCGGGTAATGCGAAGGATCGACGTGAGGATTAGCCCTTCCCTTATCGTCATACCCGAAAAATTGGACCACCCGCATGCCGGGAAGACCCAGCTTATCCCGTAATTCGTAGACAGCATCCATATCGGCGCCGAGATCCTCAACCACCCAGAGTGTCCCGCGATCCTGATGGGAAACTTCCAGCATCTCCCGCATGAAAGTCTCTCCCGGCCCATGGACCCACTCGGCGCCGATCTGCTGCAGGACACCGAGGCGCTGGCCTTCGGACAGGTGCCGCCAATCCTCTTCACTCATCCGCTCGCGGAATTGAAAGTGAAATTTGATCGGCCAGAACCAGCACACCTTCTGGTATTCCTTGGACGGGCGCGGGATTTCGGTCTCATGCTCGATCTCTCCCAGAATGGCCGGACTTTTGGGAATCCTCCAGTATTCCGAGACTCCCCGAAAATGGTCGAAGCGCAGCCCCTCGAAACACCGCGCGTGATACCGAACCCGGTCTCTCCACCACTGATAGTGATCCTGCCTCATCCGTTCCCAGTTATATAGAGGGGAAGACCAGTTCTGTCCCAGCCAGTTGAAATAATCCGGCGGGGCGCCTCCGTGGGCTTCCAGATCGAAAAGTTCGCGACGCGCCCATACGTCAACACTGTCACCGCCCACATAAATCGGCAGATCTCCCAGAAGCGACATCCCATGGTTTCGTGCGTACGCCTGAAGGGATTCCCACTGCTGGCGCGCGATCCATTGGGCGTAAGCATAGAACTCGACCTTTGACGCCTTTTCCCTGGCGAACTCGCGCAAGGCCTCGTTCTCATGGTTCCGCAAAGCCTCGGGCCATTCCTGCCAGGAACGACCCCAGCCAAATTCTTCCTTTAACGCTGAGAAAAGGGAAAAATCGTCCAGCCACGAATGCTCTTCTTCCCGATACGTCTCGAATAGGCTGCGGCGTTTTCCGCCGCCGTGAGCCTGGAAATGTCGAAAGGCTTCTTTCAAAACCTTGCGTTTCACCGAATCCGCTTGACCATAATCCAGGCGCTCGGCGTCCCGCAGCGTTTTGAGCGTACCCTGGTCCTTCAGCTTGGAAAGAATTCCCTCGGCCACGTCCGAGTTACGAACATCCGGCACATCGTCAAGAGCGATCACGCTCAGATCCAGGCCGAAGGCGCTGTAGGCGGAGTAGGGGTAAGGCGCTTCCGGGTTTAGAGGGGAAAGAGGAAGAAGCTGGATGAAAGACAACCGGTGTTCATGCGCCCAGTCGATGAAAGCGTACAGATCACGGATATCCCCGATTCCGTGATTGCGCCCCGACCGCAGGGAAAACAGCGGCACCAGAACACCCGCGCTGCGCGCGGACAGCAGAAGGTTGGATTTTTCGACCCCTATATCCATGCCCCGAGATCATATCACTTCATCCAACAGTCGAGAGATTGTCGGAAGATTTTGGATTAGGCCGACTTCTTGAGGTAGAAATACGACAAATGCGCCTTAGGCGGATCATTCCCATGCGATTCCAGGGCGTTCCGGATCGCGGGAATGTTTTCCGCTCCGAACTGGAGTCCAGCGGCCTCCCGGTCCAGATTTTCGATCTCGCCGCGAAGGAGTCGCTCGCGGACGGGCCCGCGGGCCTGGGAGAAAGCTTCGATGCGGGAAAGGAGTTCGGTGGTGTTGCGCGATTGAATCGTGCGAAGCTGGCGACGGGCCAGTTCAACATTCAAGGTCCAGTCATAAGACATGCGGGCGCCGAAATTCCCTGTGCTGGCCAGATGGTTTTTGATTCCAGGCACATCCTCGCGCGCGGGCAGGCTTGATAGCTGCTCCACGTTCAGTGGCCAGGGCGGCTTTCCCCACCCCTTAAGATCCAGGTAATAGTGGAACTGAAATTCTCCGGCCCAGGCCGGGATGACGGCTCCAAAGATTTCGCCGCGCAGATGCCGAAGATCCGCCGTATTGTTCTCATTCCATTCAGGGCCACGGGCGACGCGCACCCGCCGAACGATATTCTGGACCGGCATTGGGATCTTGAGGTAGTACATCAGTCCCGGTTCAGGCAGTTGAGCGCGTGCCGCCATCAATTCCAGGTCCACCGCCTCAATCGGATGATCTTCGCTCACGTAGAGGGCATACGTCGGCTTGTGCTCATGGTCATCCCACGCCCACCCGACCTGATCGATGGGAGAGATGCGGACTGTGTAGTGATAGGACCCGGCCTGGGGCAGCGTCACCTGCGCCGTCAACCGGTACCGCCCATCACCCAGGGACTCCACGTTCTGATTCATGCCCCAATAGCGCATGGGTTGGTTCGCCTGCCCGATCGCCAGATCAAAACCGACGTCCTCCAGCGAGACGCCCGGCGGTGGAGTAAAAAGGACACTGATGTGGACGGGACGTCCGACGGTTGCCGAGAGGGGGCAAGGCTCCAGATGGACGGCCTGAGGGAGCGCCTCCCAATGCGCCTTAAGATTTTCCTGCTTCCGGAGACGGGCGCGGGTGTCGACAGGGCGATCCTCGCGGATCATCGGACCGTAGAGCGTCTGGGCGTACTCGGCCATCATCCGCCCCATCCCGTACTGGCTGGCCGTCCATACGGTAGTCCCTTTCACCATTCGCCACCAGGTCTCCGGATGGTTGTCGTAGGTATCGATGACCGTTCCGAGAGTGTTATAGAGACTGGCCGCTTCCAGGTCATTCCACGGCTTCTCCAGCGGTTCGCTGACCGGCCAGCCGTTGACCCCGGGGATGTATCCCTCGTCGAACCAGCCGTCGAGGACGCTCAGGTTGAGGCCGCCGTTCGTGCCGACCTTCTCCCCGCTCGTTCCCGAGGCCTCCTGCGGCCGTTCGGGTGTGTTCAACCAGACATCGACCGCCCCTTCGAGCAACATGGCCAGGCGCACATCGTATTCCGGCACATACACGATCCGGACTTTGTCACCCAGCTCTCTCTTCAACGCAAGAATGTTGTCGTGGACCTGCTTGATGAGATCGCGGCCGCCTTCATCCATCAAATGGGCTTTCCCGGCGAAAACAAACTGCACGGGGCCTTTGGCTTTCCGGATCTGCTCGGCCAGCCGGGGTCGGTCGGTGAATAACAAATGCGCCCGCTTGTAGCGTGCGCCCCGGCGGGCAAAACCAAAGGTCAAGGCGTCGCTGACCATCGGATCGCCCTTGGGGATGCGCTCGCGGATCATTTCAAATAGTTTTACCTTGGCTTGACGGCGGGCGGTCGCGAGCACCCGGTTGTCGAGCGGAATGTGTCGGTCGATCCATCCCGGCTCTAGAAGCCTGGCCCGGAGATTCTCCGGCTTGGCCATCAGGTCGCCCAGGCGGTTGAAAACGGGAGTGAAGAGTGTCCGCCAACGCTGCGTCATCCAGTATTCGGGTTCGACACCGTTCACAATTCCGCTGATCGGGGTCTCCGATTCCGGAACGCCGGGAAACAGACGCTCCCACATGCGCCGGGAAACCGCGCCATGCAGTTGGCTCACGCCGTTCCGGCGCCGGGCCAGGCGCATCAGGAAGGCCGCCATGTTGAATTGACCGTCCAGCATCCCGAGTCCCGTCAGGCGGTTGGCCGCGTAATCCGCCAGGTCCTCGTTCTTGAAGCGGTCCCGGAACAGGATTCGCATGAGATCTTTCAGCTCGTCGAGCCTGTTCGCTTTTTCATTGCCAGCTTCTACGGGGGTATGCGTCGTGAAGATGGTTTTGGCCCGGACCTGGTCCAGCGCTTCTTCAAAAGCCAGCTTGAGGTCCGGCTCCGACTTCCCGGCGGTGGACGCGGACATCGCCTGGACAATCGACATCACAGGCGCAAAGAGCGGATGGCAGTCGTTGGTATGGAGGATCCGGGGAGTTTTCCCCGTCACCCGAAGCACTTCGGCACCCCCGACGCCGAGGATGTAATACTGCAGCATGCGTTCCCGGGTACCGCCATTGTTGTCATAGAGCCGCTCGCAGAGAAGTCGCACCGGAGTGCTCCCGACCCAGCGGCCCTCATTTTCAGGAATGTCGACATCGACGAGCAAGAGCTCGGCCTTCCCGTAATGCGCGCGCCACGCTTTGGCCTTGATCGGCGTCTCCAGACCGGGGATGGGGATATCGATCAACAGATCTTTGTTCTGCCCGGACACGGCATCCTGAACCTGGACGCGCTCCAGGGGAAGATCCGCGGGATTGTTGTTGGGCTGGCTACGGTCATCGTATTGAACTCCGTTATTAAGTCCCTGCTTGAAGTAGCCGCGCGGATACCAGAGGCTGACGCCCGTAAAATTCATTCCCAGCTTACCGGCGATGCGCAGAAAATCTCCGGCTAAGATTCCCAGACCCCCACCGTAAATCCCCAGCTGCCAGATGCCGAACTCCGCGGAAAAATACGCAATCCGGTCACCCCCAGACCGGCGCAGGGACTCCGGAATCGCACGGATCCACCAGCGCTGCTCCCACGCCGGATTGTCAAAAACGATTTTCTCGCGGAAAATGGATTTCGTCAGCTCTGTATTCTTAAGGACGGCAGGCCACGCGTTGGCCTGGTCGAGGCGTCGCAAAATCCGTTTGGGCAGACCGTTTTCCTCGGCGTAGACCCAGGGCCCAATCGTATCCGCCACTTTATGCCACATCTCCATCTGGCCCGGCAACTCGCTGCGCAAATCTCCCGAGAACCGGGTCAGGTCACTCTTGATGAACCGGCTGAAATGGTTGCGGCGCTTCTGGAGTTGGCTAAGGGTCAGAGTCTGCGCTGATTGACGCTCCAGACGTTCGATCCTTGTATTGAGGGAGATCAGCTCTTTCAAAGCGTGACTGGTCGATAAATTTCCCCCGGGAACAATCCAGGGAGCGACGAAAGGAATCGCCCACCCGATACCGGCCAGATGGTTGGTCGCAATCCCGTGCATGAATCCATGAACTAAGATCCCATGGACGACGGGGCCCGAACTCCATGCGGCCCCCGCGATCAGAACGACCTGCAGGGCACGCCGCACAGCCAGCTGCCTGGGTTTTGGGACAGGGCTGAAGAAGATTCCGGTGATATCCAGCCAAACGAAAACCAGGCGTTCTCGGATTCCAAATCCGATCTCTCTGTTCCCTGGAACGCTCGGCCCGGCAAACCGGGGGCTGCGAAAATGAGAAACGACGGTCCGGAATTTATGCAAGAAATTCTGCGCCACATGCTCATCGGAAAGAACGGCGGCGGAGAGCGCTTGCTCTTGAAAGCGGGAGGCAACGGTGCTCGTGACAACAGGTGCTGTTGGGAACGAATAAACAGCCGCACGCAGCGGTTCATGGATCAACGCTGGGATCAGCGCAAGCGCGACAATGCGGGCAAGGAATTTATTCATATTCTCGTCGTTGAGACCCCTTTTCCAGGACTTCGAATGGTTTAAGGGTAACATGACGATTTGAGTTGTAATATCAGCCCAAAGGCCAAATATTCACGCCGAAAGGCCCAGGCGTTAGCTGGGACTCAAAACATTCTGGACCGCTTGCATCCTGCCGTCGATTCAGATACACTAGTAGAGACACTGGAGGTGTCCTATGTCGGTTGGCATCAACGTTAAACTAAATGATGACATCTATAAGGCGGCGGCCCGTTATTTCGGCAAGGGGAAAGGCAAGCTCAATCGCAACGCTTTTATAAATCAGGCCATAGCGTTTTTTGTGAAAGCCCACGAGCGTCGCCAGCTGGCGGCGGCTTTCAAGCGGGCCTCCCTGGCCGACCAGAAGGATCCCGTCCTGCAGGCAGAACTGCATGAGTTTGACAGCTTGATTGCCGACGGACTCCCCGGCCATCCCTACGATGCGCCGCGGTGACGTTTTTTGGGCCGACATGGATCCGCCGCATGGCGCCGAACCCGGAAAGACGCGGCCTGTCGTTGTGATTCAGAGTGACCTCCTCAATAGCGTCAACCACGACACGACCATTGTCAGCATGATCTCGACGAATGTGAAACCTCAACCGCACCCTTACCGTGTGCACCTCCCGCGACGGTCCGCCGGCTTGGGCCGCGCAAGCGATGTGCTGGTGGATCAGACACGGGCCATCGACAACGACCGGCTTAAGCATCATGCCGGGCATCTTCCCGACTCTCTCTTAGAAGAACTGTCGGAAAAATTGCGAACCGTTCTGGACCTCGCCTAAAACAACCCTATGTGCCGTCTTTTCGGAATGATTTCGAATCAGGAGATTGCGGCGGATTATCCCCTTATAGGAGCTCCGGGATCGCTCTTGAGACTCAGCCGAATCAGCCGCAAGGAAATTCAGAAAGACGGCTGGGGGCTCGGCTGGTTTGTTAACGACCGTCCGAGAATCCTCAAGAGCCCGAAGCCGATTTACCGTGATCGGGACCTCTTGCGAAGTGCGGTGAAGTGCGCGAAGGGAAACGTATTGATCGGACATGTGCGCTGGGCGTCAAACCCGCTGAAGCTTCCAAAACACCATTTGATCGGCCTGGAGCATACGCAGCCATTCGCTTATAAGAATTGGCTCTTTGCACACAACGGCACACTTCTCATTCCTAAAGAGGTGCGGCAGGCGCTCGGCCCTCTTGACCGGAACATCCGAGGGAACAACGACAGCGAAGTCCTGTTTTATTGGCTGATGAAGTACTTGTTTCCATCGTCACCCCGGCGAAAGCCGGGGTCCAGAAGACTGGACTGGGTTCCGTCCCTTTCCTTTCAGGCTATAGGCAGGGACAGTCCCCTGTTGGGGACGGCTTCCGCCGGAATGACGGCTTTGGTTTCGCGCATTCGAAAAAGCATCTTCGGACTCCACGAAATCTGGAAAGACTGCCGCAAGAAATACCCGCTCTATAGATATCCATACCACGGGCTGAACTGGGTCCTGACGGATGGCAAGACCCTGATCGCCATGTGCTATGTGAATCCCGGCGGTTTTGGAAAAGCGAAGGCGCTGGGTGACCGACGACAACCTTACTATCAACTCCAGCTCTCTATTACGCCTGAAGAGGTTTATGTGGCATCCGAACCCTTCGATTCGACAAGGCCATGGAAAGCCATGCGCCATGGCGAATTGGTGATCGCACGACGGATGAAAGAATCGGTCGAAATCGAGAGGCAAACTCTATAACGGTCCTGGATACCGGCTTTCGTCCCCCTTACGACCGGGGGACTGTCCCCTCCTTTAGCTTGAATGGAATGGGACGCCGGTATGACGGCAAAACAAGGCCCAGATAATCCGATAAGCCGTCCCCAACGTCATCCCCCGCGGTCACAGGCGGGGGACCCATCGTCTGTTAAGCAAATATGTTTACGTACGTAACCGAGGAA